>Ga0255052_10000498_pt1 | contig 31597 bp, 26 predicted proteins | sample JV7_2_21_MG_FD_188632 | JGI IMG/M metagenome (GOLD analysis project Ga0255052, IMG submission 188632) | Seawater microbial communities from Jervis Inlet, British Columbia, Canada - JV7_2_21 | ecosystem: Environmental > Aquatic > Marine > Inlet | place: Canada: British Columbia | collected...
GATATCCTCAATCTGGGCAAGTTCGGTGGCGCTGGCCATCTTGCTGCCCAACGCAACGAGGAAATCCCCGCGATCCGGAAATTGGATGTTCGTCAATGAAGCGTTGAATCGACCTTGAGTGTCGCCGGACACTGTCTGCAGAACACCGAACAGCTCTTTCAGGGCGCCCAAACGCTCATCAAGAGCCGCACGAGCCGCAACGATCCTCGCCTGATTGTCCTCGAACAACTGCTCGAGGCGCGCACTCGTGTTTTCCTGTCGTGTACGTTCTGCCCGCGCCCGATTCAGCAAATTCTGCTGCTGGTTGCGGTCCTGGTTGAACTGCGCTTCGCGCTGACGCGCTTCCTGCGAGTCACGCGCCTGGCCCTGTTCGATCAATCGCAATAGTTCGGACATGCTTGCGGCATCGTCCTGTGCGTTGGCTGTGCCGACTCCAAGGCTCAGCAGCCCGGCGGCAATAATTAGTGTTAAGCGTTTCATTTAATTAGCCTCCGTGGGAGCAGCGACCGGAACAATGATCAACTCCGGTGCAATCAACTGCCTGGCCATGCGCAGACCTTTACGAATCTCGGCGCGTGCCGAGTCATCCATCACCCATTGACGTGCAGTGTTGTCCCAGCGCCCGGTGATCTTGGCGTCATCTGACTGAAAATACAGCCCGATACGGCCAATGCGCAGGATGTTGTAACTCCGCGTCGCATCGTCGAGCGTCAGAGACTGCGTATACCACTCTGAGGACGTTCCATAGTCATTCTCGATCTGGAACGCCTCCATGACCTTGCGAAACTTCTCCGCAACGCTGACATCGGATCTCTCCATAATGTCCTTGAGGCCTGTAACACGATCAGTACGTTCCTCCATCAGGAACGGAACGTCGAGATTGACGGACTGCTCAAGGCCGTCGATCATGCGCTCCATCAACGGGAAAATTTGCCGATTGATAACGTCAACCTGATCCATGGACAAGGCAATGTCATCGAGGACAGCTTGCTGACCGCTGGTCTGTGCTGTCATCAGGCGGTTGTAGACCTTCAGGCCGTCAATCTCTTTATTAATAGCCCGATACTGGTCTTCCAGAGAACGAGTTCCCTCAACAATTGTGTTGATTCGCTCCTGCGATTGCTGAGCCAGATTCAGCCGACGATCCTCAGCCTGCAAAACCTGGTCGACAGTCTGGGCGAAAACGCTGCCGGATGCCGCAATGATCGTCGTTGCAAATAATGCAACGCCTATGCGCCGACTGCTGCTTATGCACCGTTTCATGAACGCTCCTTAACAAAAGGTCGATAGTTATATGAAAAAATATGGAGAGGGATGCAACGTATCCGTTGAATACATGCACAAATGAAACACAGACATCGCTGATCGAAAATCTGCATGCGCACGCGGTCCTCTCCACCTTCGCCGCGGCGATGAAACTGTTGGACCTTCACTTCTCTCTCTTTTATTTGGCTGCCCGGTGCTCTGAAGCGCCAGTTTCCCCGCCATTTTTTCCTTGTGATATTCGTCGGGTCCCTTTCTGCCTGCGCGCAAGAATAACATATGCCTCATTTATCGCCAGCCCAATAACGACATAAGTCTCGGCCCTGCGAGCAAGCTGCAAGTAGACCTAAACTACGCCTTTTTGGTATCACAAGTAACTGATATTTAGCGTATTGACATCAGAACGAGCTTGCAACATGATTCTCAGCTATGAATATGATGCGCAAACAAGCTGTGGCCAAACAAATTTCGGCCCTCGTGCTCCTTCCGGCTGCACTGCTTCTTCTCGGGAGACAGGGCGGGTAGCGCGTATCTTGGCACAGGAAATCGCAAACCCCGCATCCGCACAGGATTGTGGGGTTTTTTTTGATTCAAGCGAGCTGAATTGACTCAATCCATGTATTCGAAACAGGCAAAACGCCGAGGAAAGAAAACCATGCAAATGTATTTGGAAGCAGACGTCGATATCTCCTGCCTGAGTGACCACCAAGTCACGATCCTGGGATACGGCAGCCAGGGCCGCGCTCACGCGTTAAATCTCAAGGACAGTGGTTTCAACGTCGTGGTCGGATTGCGGCCGGATGGTAACAGCTGGGCCAAAGCCGAGGCAGATGGTCTGACCGTCAAAGCGCCTAACGAGGCCGTCAAAGGCGCAACCATTATTGCATTCCTGACGCCGGATATGGTGCAAAAGAGCCTGTACCAGGCTGTCGTCGATGATATTGCGGATGGCGCAACGCTGCTGTTTGCCCACGGTTTTGCTGTTCATTTCAACCAGGTTGAGCCGCGCCAGGATTTGAACGTCGTTCTCATAGCCCCGAAGGGGCCGGGTGGGCTCGTCCGTCGCCAGTACGAAGAAGGTCATGGCGTGCCCTGCCTTGTGGCTGTTCATCAGGATGCCACGACCGATGCTCTACAACTCGCCCTCGCCTATTCCGCTGGTATTGGCGGCGCACGTGCCGGCGTTATCGAGACCACGTTCGCCGAGGAAACGGAAACAGATCTGTTTGGCGAGCAGGCAGTATTGTGTGGTGGCGTTACCGAGCTGATTGTTGCCGGGTTTGAGACACTCGTTGAGGCCGGTTATCAGCCAGAGGTTGCCTATTACGAGGTCATGCACGAGTTGAAGCTCATCGTCGATCTGTTGCATGAGGGCGGACTTCGAAAAATGCACAAATTCATCAGCGATACGGCCGGTTGGGGAGACCTGATCAGCGGACCACGCGTGGTTAACGAGAGTTCGCGCGCGGCGATGAAACAGGTGCTTGCCGAGGTTCGGGATGGAACGTTTGCGCGAAACTGGATTGCCGAAAACGAGGCTGGTATGCCCGAATTTCGTCGCATGATGAATCAGGATCTTGAGCACCCGATCGAGAAAGTCGGGGCTGATCTGCGCGGTCGAATGGACTGGCTGGAAGAATAGGACTTGATGGCGGCCGACAGGCCGAGCAGCTGAGGGAATTGAACATGTCAGATGATCTGATACGCATTTTTGACACGACATTACGAGATGGTGAGCAGGCGCCGGGTTGCAGCATGACTGTGCGTGAAAAGCTCCGTGTAGCAAGAGCCCTCTCCGATCTCAATGTCGATATTATCGAGGCGGGATTTCCGGCCGCTTCCCCTGGTGACTTCGAGTCGGTCAAAGCCATTGCCGACGAGAATCTCGGCCCGGTGATCTGCGGCCTCGCACGCTGCAATCCAGCGGATATCGAGAAAGTCCATGCAGCAGTAAAAGGGGCTGGCCGCCACCGGATACACGTATTTGTTGCCACGAGCCAGATACATCGGGAGCACAAGCTCAAGATGGCGAAGGAAGAAATTATCAAGAGCGCTGTCGGGGCGGTAACGTTGGCCAGGGAGCTTTGTGACGACGTCGAATTCTCGCCGGAGGATGCATCACGTACGGAGCTTTCCTACCTGGCTGAGGTGGTCAGTGCCGCCATCGAAGCTGGCGCCTCCACAGTCAACATACCGGATACCGTGGGTTACACCGTCCCGGCTGAATTTGACGCACTGTTCTGTTATCTCAAGGAGCACGTCAGCGGGATCGATGACATTACGCTGAGCGTACATTGCCACAACGATCTTGGCATGGCTGTAGCGAACAGCCTTGCAGCCGTCGGAGCCGGCGCGCGCCAGGTCGAATGCACAATCAATGGTATCGGAGAACGCGCTGGAAACTGCAGCCTCGAGGAAGTCGTGATGGCCGTCAAGACTCGCTCGGAGTTCTTTGGACTGACAACAGGTATTGAAACGACGCGCCTGTATCCAACGTCGCGACTGGTGTCGAGCATCACGGGCATGCATCCGCCGAGAAACAAGGCGATCGTTGGCGAAAACGCATTTGCGCATGAAGCAGGAATTCATCAGCACGGCATGCTGCAACACAGCTCAACCTACGAAATCATGCGGCCGGAGGATGTTGGTCTGAGCAGCTCCACTCTCGTGCTTGGCAAGCACAGCGGTCGTCATGCTTTTCGTGACCGCGTCCGCGAGCTCGGATTCGAACTGGACGAATTTGAAACGAATCGGGCATTCCAGGAATTCAAGAAACTCGCGGACAAGAAGAAAGACGTCTATGACGGTGATATCGAAGCCATCATCATGCATGGTGACAACGCGTCAACCGGCCCATGGACCATGCAGTCGCTCAAGGTACGGACCAGTACGGACGATCCGGCTGTAGCGACAATTGTGTTGCATGACGAAGACAATGCCGAAGCCTCCGTTACCGCCGAAGGTGACGGTCCGATTGCGGCGGCGTTTCAGGCTCTCGAAAAGGCGACCGGGGTTGTGCTGACGCTAAAGAACTTTGAATTGCACAGCGCATCGGTCGGAGAAGACGCCCAGGGAGAAGTCACGGTCACGGTCGACTATGAGGGTGACAGTTATCGCGGCAATGGAACAAGTGTCGATATTGTTGAGGCAGGGAGCCGGGCCTGCCTTGAAGTGATGAATCGCATCCTGCGTCGCAGACAAAGACGTGGCAATGGCGCTGTCCTTGCGGCAGATGCTGAGCGAGCCACTATCTGATGGGTCGAAGGACCACACTATTCGAAAAAGTTTGGTCGGATCACGTCGTCGTTGAGGAAACGGCGGACGCTCCAGCGGTGCTCTATGTCGATCTACACCTGATTCACGAAGTGACTACGCCGCAAGCGTTTTCTGTCCTTCGCCAACAAGACCTGAAAGTTCGCCGGCCTGACCTGACGCTCGCCACGATGGATCACTCGACGCCGACAACGCCCGTTTCGAGCTTCAAAGACCTGGCCGTCGTCGGTGAGAGCGCTGCAAAACAGATAATTCGGATGCAGGAGAATTGCAGCGCGTTCGGCATAGATCTGTTGGGATTTGACAGTGAGCACCGCGGCATCGTCCATGTAATTGGCCCCGAACTCGGCGCCAGCCAACCGGGCAAGACAATTGTTTGCGGCGATAGCCACACGAGCACTCACGGCGCATTCGGGGCCCTCGCCTTCGGCATCGGTACGACTGAAGTCGGCCATGTGCTTGCGACACAATGTCTATTGCAACGAAAACCCAAGACACTGGCTGTCAATGTCGATGGTTGCCTTCCACCCGGTGTCAGCTCAAAGGACCTGATTCTCGCCATCATCGGCGAGATCGGCGTGGATGGAGGCACGGGCCATGTCATGGAGTATCGTTGTGCCGCAATATCTGCGATGGATATGGAAGCGCGTATGACCGTATGCAACATGTCCATCGAAGCCGGCGCCCGGGCGGGGATGATTGCTCCCGACGACGGGACATTTGAGTATCTCGAAGGGCGGCCACGATCGCCAAAGGGCGCAGACTGGGATGCTGCTGTCTCGCGTTGGCGCTCTCTGAAAACCGACGACGATGCCGAATTTGACAAATCGGTATCGATTACCGCAGATGGCCTTCAGCCCATGGTCACCTTTGGAACGAATCCTGGCATGGTCATAGGAATCAATGATCCGGTTCCCGACAACAGCGGCGACCGAAGCTTCAGGAAAGCAATCGAATACATGCAGATTTCGGCCGGTAAGCCGTTGACCGAGACCAGAGTGGATGTAGTTTTTGTTGGCAGTTGCACCAACTCACGCCTGTCGGACCTCAGCCAGGCTGCCAGCATTCTTAAAGGGCATAGGGTTGCGGAAGGCGTGAGAATGCTTGTTGTGCCCGGCTCTCAACAGATCAAAAAGGCTGCGGAGGCAATCGGACTCGACCAGGTTTTTTTGCAGGCCGGAGCCGAATGGCGTGAGTCAGGATGCTCGATGTGTCTTGGCATGAAGGGCGACACCGAGAATAAAGGTCAGCTCAGCGTCAGCACAAGTAACCGTAATTTCGAAGGACGTCAGGGCATCGGCGCTCGTACAGTGCTTGCAAGCCCGATGACGGCCACTGCTTCAGCGATTGCAGGGCGTATCGCTGATCCGCGACACTACCTGTAACGGCAGCTGCAACATGGAAGCAAATACCAGAATCCAGTCACGCACCGTCGTTCTTCCGACCAGAGATATCGATACCGACCAGATCATTCCGGCTCGATTCCTGACTACCACCTCACGTGAGGGCCTCGGAAAGTTCCTGTTCCACGATCTTCGCTTCAGCAGGAGCGGAGAAAAAAACGACGATTTCGTCTTAAATACTGCGCAGGCGAAAGGATGCGCGATTCTTGTTGGCGGCAACAATTTTGGCTGCGGATCATCCCGGGAGCACGCACCGTGGGCACTGCTGGACTCAGGCATTCGCGCAGTCATCAGCACTGAGATAGCCGATATATTCAGCAACAACTCATTGAAGAACGGTCTGGTGCCGATTGTTGTCGACAAAAAAACTCACGAGTTTCTGCTCGAAAACCCTGGTGTTGAACTCGATATTGATGTCAGACAATCGACCTTGACCTTGCCAGGCGGGGTTGTCGTCAAGTTTCCGATGGATGCTTTCGCACGCCATTGCCTCGTCGAGGGTATCGATCAACTCGGGTATCTGCACAAGAAACTAACGGACATTGAAGATTACGAAAGGACACGCTCTTGGACGCCCTGATCACCTTATTGCCGGGCGACGGTATCGGGCCCGAAGTTACGGCCGCCGCGCGTGGCATGTTGAAGAAAATCGCGGATCAATTCGGGCACTCGTTCCAGTTTGACGTGAGATTGATTGGCGGCGCGGCGATCGACAAATCGCAAAGCCCCTTACCTGCCGATACGGTGGCGAGCTGCATGGATAGCTCGGCAGTGTTTCTAGGTGCGGTCGGCGGACCGAAGTGGTCGGATCCAAATGCGCCAGTGCGACCTGAAGAAGGCTTGCTCGAGTTACGATCTGTTCTGGGCGTCTATGCCAACTTGCGCCCGGTTCAGGTAATGGACGAACTAGTGAATGTCTCGCCCCTGAAGGCGGAATATCTGACGGGCGTCGATCTGATCGTCGTCAGGGAACTGACAGGCGGCATCTATTTCGGCAAGAAGACCCGCGACGAGACAGTTGCCAGCGATCTTTGCACTTACCACACGCACGAGGTCGAACGCATAATCCGGGTCGCCGCGAAGATCGCTGGCAAGCGCCGCAGCAAACTTTGCTCAGTCGACAAGGCAAATGTTCTAGAGACCTCGCGCCTGTGGCGCGCGGTCACTGACAAGACAATGAAACGGGAGTTTCCCGATATCGAAATGGAGACATTGCTGGTCGATGCGGCCGCAATGCACTTGCTGAGTCGTCCGCGGGACTTTGATGTCATCGTCACCGAAAACATGTTCGGCGATATCCTGACCGACGAGGCATCGATGCTGGCCGGCTCGATGGGCATGCTGCCATCGGCTTCGCTCGGCGATTCGGCGCGCGGTCTGTACGAGCCGATACATGGTTCAGCTCCTGACCTTGCCGGCAAGGACATCGCGAATCCATGCGGCGCCATCGCCAGTAGCGCAATGTTATTGCGGCACAGTCTCGGGCTGTTCGACGAAGCTAACGCCGTCGAAGACGCTATTCATGGCGCAATTGCTGGTGGTAGCCGTACTGCAGATATTGCGTCAGAGGGCGACACCGTACTGACGACGACCGAGATGGCTGACGCGATTATCGCCAGGCTTGGCTGAACCCGTCAGCCAATCGCCACCCGCCTTAGCCGCAGCGCCCTCTGTGCCACGTCCAGCGCTTCGAGTACGTCGGCGGCGAGGTCTTCGATGCTCTCCAGCCCAACTGAAAGCCGAATCAGGTTCCCGCCTATACCCGCCTCCGCCAGCACCTCATCACAAACCGGTGCGTGGGTCATCGATGCCGGATGACAGACAAGGCTTTCAACACCGCCAAGCGATTCGGCTAACGAGAAGTACTCCAGATGATTCACGAACGCTTGAACCGCGGGTTCTCCGCCAGCTATCTCGAAGCTGATCATGCCGCCAAAGCCGGTTTGCTGACGTGCCGCGATCTTATGTCCAGGATGTGATCTGAGTCCCGGATAGTAGACGCATTCAACGCCAGGATGCTCGTCGAGTAGCCTTGCCAACAAATTCGCACTTTCTTCATGCTGACGCATCCTCGTGAAAAGCGTCCGGATGCCGCGTAATGTCAGATAGCTGTCAAACGGCGCACCGGTCAGCCCAAGGCAGTTACCCCACCACGCAAGTTTCTCGGCCAACTCGTCTGTTGCGGCAACGACGGCGCCGCCGACTACGTCGCTATGCCCATTGATGTACTTCGTCGTCGAATGAATGACCAGGTCTGCTCCGAGCGAGATTGGCTGTTGCAGCGCCGGAGAAAGAAAGGTGTTATCCACGACGAACAGAGCACCGCAACGCTTCGCAAGAACCGACATTTCGGCAATGTCGACGATTCGCAGCAGAGGATTGGATGGTGTCTCAGTCAGGATGATTCTTGGCTTGCGATCACAAGCCGCCTGCACCGCCTTGCTATTCGTCTGATCGACAAACAAAACCTCGAAATGACCCTTCGCCGACAGCTTATCGAACAAGCGATATGTGCCGCCATAGCAATCGTGTGGTGCGACCAGTACGTCTCCGGGTTCGAGCAACTGGCAAAGCAGAGTCAGGGCTGCCATACCGGAAGACGTCACGACCGCACCCGCTCCACCTTCGAGCGATGTCAGTGCATCAGCCAGCGCATCGCGCGTTGGGTTCCCTGATCGCGTGTAATCGTATTGACGCTTCTCACCCAGGCCGGCGAACGCAAAGTTCGACGACAGGTGTAATGGCGGTACTACGGCGCCGTGTTGCGTGTCCGACTCAATTGCGGCACGAACAGCAAGTGTTGCCGTGTTAGCTCTGGAAGTCATTTTCGGTCCCCATATGTGATTCCAATGTCCATCGTGCTCATCGGAACCCTACGGAGCCCGTAAGGGAGAGGAATCGCGCCCTTCATCTGTCCACAGTCAAACAGAGTGCTGCCACGACTTTCATCTCTCGGTGTATCTGCCCCTGTGGGCGATTCACCGTAGGAGTTGGCACCTTTTCAGGATGGTTAGTCCTGAAGGTTGCCCCGGCTTCAATGGGCCTGTCCCTCAGCCGGTCTCGATGAGTTCAGCGCAGTTTACGTGCAGTGTTGGTTCAGGGTCAAGACCCAGGGCACAGTTTTTGGTAACAACGGAAACCAATGCTGCTGCGGGTTTCAGCCTGAATAACAGAAATGTCGCTCCCCCTATTGTAGTTACCGTTCTATTGCATTAGTGTACTAATGCGTTAATACATAGGCACGAAAATGAAACCCAACCGACAAGACAGTGAAAGCCAGCAGACCGAAGCAGAAAACGCCCTGTTCCGTGCGGTTATCAGCCTGCAATCAGTCACTGAGTGCCGCAGTTTCTTTCGCGATTTATGCACACCCGCCGAATTGCAGGCCCTGGTTGATCGCTGGCAAGTTGTCGAATTGCTCGAACAGGGCCTGACCTATCGCAAGATCCATGACCTGACTGGTGTGAGTGTGACGACTATTGGCCGGGTGGCACGGTTCCTGGCCGATGGTTTCGGCGGCTATCGCACCGCGATTGACCGCACTGCTGCCCCCGACAGCCCTGTTTCTCACTGAGGAAGAATCGATGGAAACCTCCGAGCAGCGCATCAAGATTGCGGTGCAAAAGACCGGTCGCCTGACCGATCACTCGCTTGATCTTCTGGAGCGCTGTGGGCTCAAATTCACCCAGAGCAAGGATCAACTGTTTTGTTACGGCGAAAACATGCCGATAGACCTCTTGCTTGTCCGTGATGACGATATTCCAGGGCTGGTCAGCGACGACGTTTGCGATCTGGGTATCGTCGGTCTGAATATCGTCGAAGAAAAGCGCCAGGGCCTTCTGAATGAAGGCCGCGAAGCGATGTTCAAACAGGTCTTTGAACTCGATTTCGGACATTGCCGCTTATCCCTCGCGGCACCCGACGGCACGGATTATCAAGGCCCGCAATCCCTAAATAATCTAAAGATAGCAACCAGTTACAAAGGAATATTAAGAGATTACCTTAAGCAAAACGGAATCACGGCGGAGATAGTGTACTTTTCCGGTGCCGTCGAGATCGCACCGAAACTCGGGCGGGCCGACTACATCTGTGATCTTGTTTCAACGGGCTCGACGCTCGATGCCAATGGGCTCAGCGAAGTGGGCGTTTTACTCGAGAGTGAAGCGGTGGTGATCCAGACTCGCGCCGAACTCGGCGAGGACAAACAGGGGCTCGTGGACCGCATATTGCAGCGTCTCGATGGCGTCTTGCAGGTGCGTGAGAGCAAGTACATCATGCTGCACGCCCCGCGCGCGGCACTCAGCGAGATCCGGGCTCTGCTGCCGGGCTCTGAAGCGCCTACCGTCATTCCACTGGAAGGCGTTGCGGACAAGGTTGCGATTCATGCTGTCTGCCGCGAAAACGTGTTCTGGGAAACACTGGAAAACCTCAAGGCCGCCGGGGCGAGTTCCTTGCTGGTGCTGCCGGTCGAAAAGATGCTGGCGTAGATGATGGGCATCAAAGTAAGTGTCTGGGACGAGCTGGGTGTTGATGCGCAGTCTGCGTTACTGGAGCGCCCTGCCCTGCGACTCAATGAGTCGCATCGTGATGAGGTCAGCAGGATCGTTGCTATGGTCCGCAGGAATGGCGACAGCGCCGTCTTCGAGCTAAGTCGGAAACTGGATGATGCGAAGCTGGATTCACTGCGGGTCGATAAGAGTGAATTCGCCGCGGCCGCAAATCAGCTCGACGACGAATCGGTTGCGGCGATCGATCTCGCAATTACAAATGTTCGCCGATTCCACGAACAGCAAATCCCGGGCTCGATTTCGATTGAAACTTCACCCGGTGTGCGGTGCGAGCGTATCAGTCACGCGATTGATTCGGTCGGCCTGTATGTCCCGGCTGGAACGGCACCGTTGCCATCAGCTGCTGTGATGCTCGCCGTTCCGGCAGCCATCGCAGGCTGTCCAACGCGCGTCATGTGCACACCGCCAAGGCCGGACGGCAGAGCCGATCCAGCCGTACTGGTCGCCGCGTCAAGATCGGGCGTCGAAGACGTATTCAAGATCGGCGGTGCCCAGGCAATTGCGGCAATGGCATACGGAACGGAATCCGTTCCGAAAGTACGCAAGATATTCGGCCCCGGCAATGCGTGGGTCACCGCCGCGAAGACGCTCGTCAGTGCTGACCCTGCCGGTGCGGCGATTGACATGCCCGCCGGTCCTACTGAAGTGCTCATAATTGCCGACGAAGATGCTTCCCCGGAGTTTGTCGCGGCCGATCTTCTGTCACAGGCGGAACACGGTGTCGACTCGCAGGTGATGTTGTTGACAACGAGTAAGCATCTTGTCAAGAAGGTGCAACTGGAAATCGGGATGCAAATGCGCGATCTGTCTCGCGCTGACATTGCCCGAGAATGTCTTGAAAACTCACACATCATTGTTGTCGAGTCCCGTGAAATGGCGATTGATATCAGCAACCGATATGCACCGGAACACCTGATCATGCAGATATCAAATCCGCGCGATGCTTTGCGGAGCATACGCAATGCAGGATCAGTCTTTCTGGGCGAATGGTCGCCGGAGTCAGTCGGCGACTACTGCAGCGGTACAAACCACGTACTGCCTACCTATGGCTACGCGGGCAGCCACAGTGGGCTGGGCGTGGACCAGTTCCTTCGGCAGACGACGGTTCAGGAACTGACGAAGGACGGGCTTGCGCAGCTTGGCGACGCAGTCATCAAGCTTGCCGGTATTGAAGGTCTGGATGCACACGCAGCAGCCGTTGCGCGGCGCTTGGCAGGATCAACGTGACTATCGCCAGGCTGGCCCGCCGAGAAATACTTGCGCTCAAGCCTTATGAGGCTGCAGCCCAGGTAGACGATACGCTTCGACTGAATGCCAATGAGGCTCCGTGGATTGGTAGCGGCGATCGATTCAGAAGGCCGCTTAACCGCTATCCGGAGATCCGCCCTGCGCTGCTTCGCGCTGCTCTCGCCGACCGATACGGGTGCGGTGCCGAACAACTGCTTGTAACCCGCGGCACCAGTGAAGCGATCGATTTGTTGATTCGTGTGTTTTGCCGAGCCGGTCAGGACAGTATCGTGACGACGACACCGACTTTTTCAATGTATCGACACTACGCCGAGATTCAGGGCGCCGTTTTTCGCGAGGTCGAGACGCAGCGTGAAAATGATTTTGCGATAAACCCCGACGCGATACTCGGCGCCTGCGATGAAACTACGCGTCTGATTTTTCTCTGCTCACCGAACAACCCGACGGGTTCGATGATGCCGCGAGAAACTCTGGTAGAAATACTGCAGAGACGTGGTGATAAATCCGCATGTGTCGTTGACGAAGCGTACGTCGAATTCGCCGGGGAATCGTCGGTCGTCGAATTGATAGACCGCCACGAGAACCTGATCGTCTTGCGGACGCTCTCGAAAGCGCTGGCTTTCGCCGGCGCACGGTGTGGGTCCGTTATCGGGCCGAAAGACGTCATCGACATGCTGAACGCCGTCCAGGCGCCCTACGCGCTGGCGACACCCGTAGTCGAGTGCGTGGAGAACGCATTACAAGCACAGAGTCTGGGTGAAGCTGATCAACGAGTCGCCCAGGTCATCGAAGAGCGCGAGCGCTTGATCGCTTCGATATCCCATCTTCCGTTTGTGCGCCGCATTTGGCCTAGCGCCGCAAATTTCTTCCTGGTGGAAGTAGATGATGCCGGCGCCCTGATGGCGCAAGCCAATAGCGATAAGATTCTGCTGCGCTATTTCGGCGGTTCTTTGTCCGACTGCGTACGAATAACTGTCGGGATAAAAGCTGAAAATGACATGCTGCTAAATGCCCTGCACAAGCTTGCGGAGGTCTAGCATGCAGACCCGAGTATTGTTTATCGACCGCGACGGTACGCTTATAGACGAACCCGTCGATTTCCAGGTTGACGCGTTAGACAAAGTACGTTTAGTCGATGGGGTGATTCCGGCATTAATCGAGATCGCCGCGCATGGCTATCGATTTGTAATGGTCAGCAACCAGGACGGTTTGGGAACCGCATCTTTTCCAGAGGAGCAGTTCAGATCCTGCCAGGAGCACATGTTGGCAATGTTCACGTCGCAAGGCATCGATTTCGACGAAATTTTCATTTGTCCGCATATGCCCGACGACGGCTGCGAATGCCGCAAACCGCGTGCCGGATTGCTTACGCGCTATCTGGCTGAAACAGATATTGACCTGGATAGCTCTGCCGTTATAGGCGATCGGTCAACGGACATGGAACTCGCAGAAAAACTCGGTGTCCGAGGAATTCTGCTCGATCCCGAGGGTGAAAGAGCTAATACGTGGCCAGGTATCGTCGATTCACTGTGTTTTGCACAACGGCAGGCCAATGTTGAACGCCAAACGAACGAAACCAGTATCGTGACATCAGTCAATCTCGATTGTGCTGATCCAATATCGATCTCAACCGGTATCGGATTTTATGATCATATGCTCGAGCAATTGGCAAAACACGGTGGGTTAAGTCTGTCCCTGCAGTGCTCAGGCGATCTCGATGTGGATGACCACCACACAGTCGAGGACACCGCTATTTGCCTGGGCGAAGCGATGCGTAAAGCTCTGGGTAATAAATGCGGTGTCGGTCGGTATGGATTTGTTGTACCGATGGATGAGAGTGAGGCAAAGGTATCCATCGATTTATCGGGTCGTGGCCGGTTCGTCTTTAGCGGACACTTCTCAAGGAAACGAGTCGGAGAACTGTCGACCGAAATGGTCGAACATTTTTTCCGTACACTCTCTGATTCTCTCGGCGCCGCTCTGCATATCGAAGTGCACGGAAGCAATGCACATCACATGGTAGAAGCCTGCTTCAAATCGGTCGGGCGTTGTCTGCGGCAGGCGATCAGGCGTGATGGCAATGAAATGCCATCAACCAAAGGAACGCTAGGCTGAATTGCCAGTGGTAGATATTGCGATTATCGATAGTGGTGGTGCGAATATCGCGTCGCTTCTCTATGCGCTCAGGCGTCAGGGAACCACGGCAACGTTGACCACCGATGCGAATATTATTTCGGCGGCGGATCGCATCATCCTTCCGGGCGTGGGTGCTGCGCGAGACGCCATGACGCGCTTGCGCGACAGGGAACTGCTCGACGTGATTCGACACTTGACGCAACCGGTACTCGGCATATGCCTGGGCATGCAATTGCTCGCCGCGGCATCCGAAGAGGATGATGTCGAGTGCCTCGGTATCATTCCAGGTACAGCAAAGAAACTCGCGGTAGATACATCCTGTCCCGTACCCAATATGGGATGGTGCGCGTTAAGGAAAACCCGAGATCACGACATTCTCACTGGCCTCGATGATGGAGCTTATTTCTACTTCCTGCACAGTTTCGCCCTGCCCATTTCGGACTATACGATCGCTGATGCTAATCATGTCGAACCTTTCTCGGCTGTAGTCAGCCACAAGAACTTCACTGCAGCGCAATTTCATCCCGAACGATCATCTGTGGCTGGTGCACGATTGCTGCAGAACTTTTTGGGTTTACAGAAATGAAAATAATCCCCGCAATTGATCTGCAAGGCGGTAAGTGCGTGCGTCTTTTCCAGGGAGATTTCGCGAAGACCACAGAGTACAGCGACGACCCGTTGTCGATTGCGCGACAGTTCGCTGAGTTGAAAACACCAGACCTTCACATTGTCGATCTTGACGGTGCCCGTACCGGGGCACAGGAAAACCGCGCGATCATCGCAGAGATGGCTTCTGAATTCGATATGGCGATACAGGTCGGCGGAGGAATTCGGTCTCGCGAATCAGTTCAAAACTGGCTGGATTCGGGCGTGTCGCGCTGCGTGATCGGTAGTCTGGCCATCACTGAACCGGACGCCGTGAAGTCATGGATAGTGCGCTTTGGAGCCGATGCCATCGTGCTCGCGCTGGACGTGAACATTGACGAAGCAGGTACCCCGATGATCAGGACGCACGGTTGGACGCGTCCAAGTAGCAGGTCCGTTTTCGAGTGTATCGACGAATACAAGGCGCTCGGGCTTCGTCACGTGCTGTGCACCGATGTCACTCGTGATGGCGCCATGAGCGGACCCAATACGGGTCTCTACTCGAGCATTATGAACCGATACCCGGACCTTGCCTTGCAGGCATCCGGTGGTGTAAGAAATCTGCGCGACCTCGAAATACTTAGGGATCTGGGGGTCCCTGCAGCCATTATCGGTCGAGCTTTGCTGGACGGCAAGATAAGCGTTTCTGAGGTGACGTCATTCCAACGAGGCGCATAATCCCTTGCCTTGATGTTCGCGATGGTGTTGTCGTCAAGGGCGTGAAGTTCCGCAATCACCGGGTCGTTGGCGACATAGTCGAACTGGCGCGGCGCTACTGCGACGAGGGTGCGGACGAACTTGTTTTTTATGACATCACCGCAAGTCCTGACGGTCGCACTGTGGACCGGACCTGGGTCGATCGTGTCGCTGCTGTCATCGACATTCCCTTTTGTGTCGCCGGCGGTATTCGCAGTGTTGCGGATGCGGAGGAAGTGCTAAACAAAGGTGCGGACAAAATATCGATCAATACGCCCGCGCTTGAGAATCCCGGCCTGATTGACGAACTCGCGAAGCGTTTCGGCTCACAATGCGTTGTACTCGGTGTTGATAGTCAGGAGCGAAATGCCAGCTATCACGTTTATCAGTACACGGGTGACCCGGACAAAACAACTGCGGCGAAACGTCTGACAGTTGACTGGATTCTGGAAGCGCAGGATCGTGGCATCGGCGAGATCGTACTGAACTGCATGAACCAGGACGGCGTTCGCAATGGCTATGACAATGAGCAGTTACGGCTGGTCCGTGACAGCAGCCAGGTACCGCTTATCGCTTCCGGAGGCGCTGGGACGATGCAACATTTCGTTGATACTTTTCGGATCGCTGGCGTGGATGGCGCCCTGGCGGCCAGCGTTTTTCACAGCGCCGAAATCGACATCGGTGACCTCAAAGACTATCTAGCTGCAAATGCGGTAGATATCAGACCAACAAGGTAGACAATGTGAGTACCGCAAACCTGGATTTCCTGACAACGCTTGAAACCATCATCGCCGACAGGCTGGAAAACCCGCCTGAGGAGAGTTACACAGCGAAGCTAATCGCACTTGGACCGAAGCGTGTCGCACAGAAAGTCGGCGAGGAGGCCATCGAGGTTGCTCTGGCCTCTGTCGACGGTGATCGGGAAGAGATCACGCATGAAGCCGCAGACCTGATCTTCCACCTGCTCGTCTTATTACAAAGTCAGAGTATAAGCCTGGCAAATGTGACGACCGTACTCGAGGCACGTCACAGCCGCCACGCGTAGCAGCCCCCCTGCGGGATTGCCCTGCCGTTCAAATGACGAGTTCTGTTGCGACCTCACGCCGATTGTACTGCGAACTCATGACATAGCCGTACGCTCCGGCATTGGCGATCAGAATTACGTCATTTTCTTCAGAATTTGGCAGCAGCCGATCACTGCCCAGACGATCGCCCGTTTCACAAATGGGACCGACTACAGTCACGATGTCCGTCGGTACCTCTCCCGCTTTGGAAAGATTCACAATCTCGTGATACGACCCATACAGTGCCGGACGAATCAATGAATTCATGCCGGTACCGATACCGATATAACGCATGTCACCTTTGCCCTTGACCTGGGTAACGCGACTGATCAGGACGCCAGCCTGGGCAACGAGATAGCGGCCCGGCTCCAGCCACAGCCGGTACTGTGGATACGATGCTCGTATGTCGTTCAGCGTCTTATCGAGCTTTTCCAGATCAAACGGTTCTTCTCCCGGCTTGTCCGGCACACCGAGTCCGCCGCCGAGGTCGATTGATTCGACGGATGGAAAATTCTTCGCCACTTGCACGAGTTCGACTGCCACGGAGCGCCAGTTATCAGGATCCTGGATTCCACTGCCGCTGTGCGCATGAATTCCTACTACATCGGCGCCGGCAGCATCGATCAGCCGCCTGAGTTCTTCTACCTCAAAAAGTGGAATTCCGAATTTTGAATGAACGCCGGCGGTTTTGACGTTTTCGTGGTGACCTCGCCCCTGGCCAGGATCGATGCGAATGAACAGTTTTGTGCCGCCGAATATTTCCGGCCACGCTTCCAGCGGGTACAGATTGTCGAGCGTGAGCTGCAGACCCTTCCTGATGGCCCACTCATATTCATCGCGTGGCGCAAAATTGGGCGTGAAGAGGATTCGATTGAGATCAATGTCCGGAATGACCTGCTCGATCCACTCCACTTCGCCAGGAGATACACATTCGAAGTCGACACCTTCTTCAGCAAGTGCCTGCAGAACAGCCGCGTTAAAATTGGCTTTGACCGAATACAGGACGCGGTCGATGCTGGACAGACTCAACAACTCCCTGGCGGCCTCACTTACACTGTCACGGTCGTACACATAGGCACTAGCCTGATTGTTCGCCAACTCAAGCAACTGGTCGCGTTTTCGCATCCACCAGGTATCACGAGAATCTTCGGCCGTCTCATCGCCGTGGAAAAGTTCTTCCCAGCTCTGGCCGAAGACTGCCGTTTCGCCTGTTTTGCGAATGATTGACGCATGCAATTTGCGAACGAGCTTCGGACCCTGACCCTGATCGACGACGAAGTTGAGATTAAGGTCGTTCGCCGCCTGCGACATCAGGTGGATCTTTTCTTCTTCGAAGACCTCGAGTGCAGGGCCAAGTCGCGGCAGAATCGTGCGAATTTTTCTGCCGACCAGGCTCACGGCGGAACAATCACTAATAGCCCGAACACGGCACAGCTGCTCGAGGTCGCTCAGTAAGGCCCGTTGTGTATCCTCGGCCAGCATGCCGTCGGCCGTATCGATCGAGACAGTAACGTTGGTTTCCGATGTCGAAACCAGATCGATCGAAACATTGTGTTCACTAAAGACGGCGAATGCCCGGGCGAGAAAGCCCACCTCATGCCACATCCCGACACCGTCCATCGAAATCAACGTCAGCCCGTTGCGCAAGCATATTCCTTTGACCTGCGGTTCGACCTCGTCGGTTACCGATGAGACGACTGTGCCGGAAACTTCAGGGGCCGCCGTGCAGCGGATGAACAACGGAATGTTGTTATCGCGCAGTGGAGACAGGCACCGTGGGTGCAGGACTGAACTGCCAGCAGACGCCAGTTCCTGAGCTTCGTCATAGTGCAACGCGAGTAATAATCGTGCGGACGGCACGACGCGCGGATCAGCTGTAAACATCCCTGGAACGTCGGTCCATATTTCGAGGCGTCGCGCCTGCAACCGCGCGGCGAAATAAGATGCTGACGTGTCCGAGCCTCCCCGCCCGAGCAAGACCGTTTCTCCCCACTCATTTCTGGCGATGAATCCCTGCGTGAGTATTACCTCACCGATCGCATCCATTTTCTTCTGAAACTCCACATCTGTGGTCGGATCGCATTTTGCAGAGAGGTAATCCTGGGCGCGCTGGCCACCGCTGGAACCCACGCTGGTCAGCAGGTCCCGCGCATCGGCCCATGCAACCGGAAGCCCGACAGATTGCAGGTGCATTGCACCAAGACGGGTTGCCATGAGTTCGCCGAGAGCCATGACCCGAACTCGAACTCGAACGCTGACCTCACGAACGAGCCGAACTCCGGCGACCAGTTGTTCAAGCTCGTGCAACATATCGCCAAGTAATGCCTCTCCGTCAAGGCTCAGCGCTGTTGCCAACTGGTAGTGCTGCGTACGTATGGCCGCAAGCCCGTCGGACGTCTTCCCGTCCGCCGCCACCTGAAGCACACGTTCCAGTTCATTGGAAACACCTTGTAATGCCGAATGAACGATCACTGGCTTCAATCCGCGCGCCAGTCGATTGCGAATCAGATCAGCAATCAGCTGCCAGTTCTCGACAGTCGAAACACTCGTGCCACCGAATTTCATCACCACCCAAAGCGATTCGGAGACCTCTAGCGGCGCGCCCAATGAAGCGCCGGACCCAAAACCGGCTTCAACCTGTGTCTCATCCATGCTCTTGCCCGTTTATCGATACATCGACCAAAAAAAAACCCGCCAGGAGCATCCTCGCGGGTTCGTTGACAATGTCCGGACTTTATTACTAGTCGGTACTATTGCCATTCGCACCCACGCACCTCTGGCGCGCCATATATTTTATGTGTTTTTTCACCTCGATCGGCTCGACGTGTTGGCACATTACGTGGGTGACAGAAAATCTCATTGGCGAAGTAGAGCGAATCGGGTAAGAAAGGTCAAGTCTCTAGTCATCCCAGGGCGGCGGAATCGTCACTGCCCCATCCGACGCGGAGGACACCTCGGCCCTGTATTTGGCCAAAACTCCCCTGCTTACGGATGATGGCGGCCGCTGCCACGCCTCCCGGCGTGCGGCCATCTCGTCAGTGCTTACGCCCAGATTGATCTGATTATTTTCGGCGTCAATAAGGATTGAATCACCGTTTTCGATCAGCGCAATAGGGCCGCCGACCGCGGCTTCCGGTGACACGTGCCCAACAACGAAGCCATGACTGCCGCCGGAGAATCTGCCGTCGGTAATCAGGGCGACGTCGGCCCCGAGCCCCTTGCCCATAATAGCGCTGGTCGGGCTCAGCATCTCGCGCATGCCAGGGCCACCCTTCGGACCCTCATAGCGAATAACGATCACATCACCGGCATTGATATCTCCATCGAGAATCGCCTGCAATGCCCCTTCTTCGGAGTGAAAGACACGTGCCGTGCCCTCGAATCGAAGACCTTCTTTGCCCGTAATTTTTGCCACAGCACCCTCCGGTGCGAGATTTCCATAGAGGATCATGAGGTGGCTGTCGGCTTTGATAGGGCTATCGAAGTCGCGAACGATGTCCTGTCCTGCCGGATAGTCGTCGACCATGGCCAAGTTTTCAGCCATCGTCTTACCGGTCACTGTCATGCAGTCACCGTGCAACAGACCATGATCCAGCAAGCGCTTCATCAGCGGCTGAATTCCGCCGATGTTGATGAGTTCGGACATCAGGTATTTGCCGCTTGGTTTGAGGTCTGCGAGTAATGGGACTTTCGCGCCAATTCTCGAGAAGTCGTCGATCGTGAGATCAACATCAGCCTCCCAAGCCATTGCAATCAGGTGAAGAACCGCGTTCGTCGAACCGCCCAGGGCGATTACCACGGAAATCGCATTTTCAAAGGCTCTGCGCGTCATGATATCGAGCGGTTTGATGTCGTTTTTCAGTAGCGTCAGGACTGCTTCGCCAGCGCGGTGGCAATCTTCAACCTTTTGCTCTGACACTGCTTCCTGAGCCGAGCTGTTGGCCAGACTCATTCCGAGAGCTTCGATCGCTGACGCCATCGTGTTGGCCGTGTACATGCCGCCGCAAGCGCCGGGCCCTGGAATTGCGGTTCGTTCCACCTCCAGCAGGTCATCAGCAGTAATCGTTCCGCCGGACTTGGCCCCGACCGCTTCGAACACGGATACGATATCGCGCCGCTTTTCCCCTGGTCGGATCGTGCCACCGTAGACAAAAACGGATGGGCGGTTGAGGCGAGCCATTGCCATGATGCAAGCAGGCATATTCTTGTCACAACCACCAATCGCCACGAGGCCATCGAAACCCTCACCGGCGGTTACCGCTTCAATGGAGTCCGCGATGATTTCCCGCGAGACAAGTGAATAACGCATCCCCGGCGTGCCCATCGAAATGCCGTCGGCAATCGTAATCGTATTGAAAATGACAGCTTTTCCACCTGCCTCATCAGCACCTTTGGCGGCTTCGGCGGCAAGATCATTGATGTGCATGTTGCATGGCGTAGTCATCGCCCAGGTCGATGCTATCCCGATCTGCGGTCGGCGAAAGTCATCATCGGAAAAGCCCACTGCACGTAACATCGCCCGGCTTGATGCTTGTTCGTCCCCATCGACAACGACGCGTGAGTAACGCCGCAGTTCTTTGTCTTCCATCGCTATCGCCCTGCCACCAAGTCTTTGTTACCGGAATCCACTTCAGGTCTTGCACGGCAGTTTAGCAGTGAAATGGAATCCAGCGAAGCGCCTGATTGAAGAGACAGACTATGAGGTGAGATCGCTACTACTGATCGTCGTCGCGGATCATGACCGCGACACGACGATAAATTTCGGTGCCTGCGACGGAGTCTCCCAAGGACAACTCGACGCTGAACGCCTCATTATCCTCGTACTCAGAATCCTGAACCAGCGGAATCAAGAGTCGGGCTGCCCGTTGCCCGGGCCCGAATTCGATTGTGAATCCGCGAGGCGCAAAGTAATCCTGACCCAGCGTCGCGGTGATGTCCCGTATGGTGTAGCCAACAACAAGCGGTGTGTTGTCTGGATTGAAGCGGATGATATCGAGTTGCGCAGCCGGATCACGTTCGTTCACCGACACTTGACTTGTGACGAACGCCACCGTGTTAGCCGGTAGCCTGAACTCGAACGCACGTTGGTCATCATCTTCGAGTACGACGTTTATGATCGCCAATTCGGATGTCGCAGTGTCAGACTCACGTATGCGCAGAGTAGATTGCCGGTCTGCTTCGCGGAGAGAATCGGACTTCATTGCGAGGGTTACGCGAGCGCGATCCTGACCGACAGGAAATTCAATAAAGCCGTTACCAGAGAACTCATACTGCCCGGCAATCCACGGCGAGCGATTGCCACTGAAGCCGACCTCTTCGAGGCGCAAAGTCAATGGGAACTCGACATCACTGCGCACCAGGTCAACCGTTGCCGGACGGCCGTCCTCGCGAAGCGTAATTGTCACGGACTCGGCACCGCCCGCCCATGAGGAAACACGAAGTTCAGCAGTTGGCGGCGGCAGCTTCGTGAAATCAACAAGCGGAACCGCAATGACTTCGGGTTCCGGAATATCGAATGCCTCGACTGGTTTCAGAACCTCGTCCTGGATTTCCACAGCCAACTCCGATTCGCCTACAAGTTCATCGACAATGGCCTCTTCCCGTGGTTCCGGAATATCGGTTGCCTCAACTGGCTCCAGCACCTCGTCCTGGACTTCCACTGCCAATTCCGATTCACCGACAAGATCATCGCCGATGGCCTCTTCCCGTGGTCCCGGAATATCGATTGCCGCGACTGACTCCAGAACCTCGTCCTTGACTACCAGAATCTGTTGCCATGCCGGAACCAGAAAACGGTCCTTAAGTTGATCCAGATAGCCCAGCTCATTACCAACGACACCGAGAAGTGCCAGCAACACGAATAGGCCAATGGTGACGCGAGCAGATCCCCCGGTTTCTTCAGGCTTCCTGATTCTGGCCGGTGCGGAAATGCCGACCGGAATTGACTCTCGCGTCTCGCTATCCAGCGCTCCGATGAAATCAGCAATGGAATCGAATCGGGTTACGCGGGAGTACGATAGCGCCTTCTTGAGCACTCGCCAGTTGGCATCGCTTAGCTTCTCCAGGCGTTGCGGTTTCATCCCTTCGTCTGCCGCTTCCGCGGCGTTTCGCGGCCCAAACACGCGGTAACCCGCTATCAACCGGTACAGCAGGCAGGCGAGCGAAAATACATCGTCAGTCGGTGCGGGTTGTTCCCCGGTCAGCACCTGCATGCTCGAGTAAGCAGGTGTTAACAGACCGAGTACACCTGGATCGAATTCAGGGTCGTCATCCAGCTGCATTTGCCGGACGCGCGCTATGCCAAAATCAAACAACTTCGCGTCGCCATTTGCGGCAATCATGATATTGCCCGGCTTAACGTCGGCGTGGACAACTCCACATCGATGTGCGTAGTCAAGCGCCGTACCGATCTGGCGCACGATCTTGAAAGAATCTTCTCTATCGATGCTTCCGGAGTCGGGTGTATCGAGAATATCGGCCAGAGTCCGACCCTCAAGCCACTCCATCACAATGAAATACAAATCACCGTCGCGATCCAGATCGACGAAGCGAACGATGTTCGGGTGCACCAGGCAGCGTCCTTTTGCTGCTTCCTGCTGCAATGCGCGTAGCGCAGCCGCATTCTGTGACAATTTGGGCGAGAGGATCTTGATTGCGACGGAGCACGATTCAGTGCCTGCGTCGGCGAGTCGACGATCCATCGCTTTGTAGACGACTCCCATGCTGCCGCCAGTAACTCGTTTCTGCAGCATGAAGCGATCACGCAATATCGAGCCAACCTCCACTCGTCCATCAACCGAATCGGGCTCAGTGGTATCTACGTTCGGCATGACCATCGTCGAAGCCATCTGACCGTCTGTCGGTACAGAATTCAGATGAGGTTCAATCCTGCCTGGCGTTTGGCCGATATCCGGGCTCGTCGGTATGCACTCGGTAACGTATCGGTCCAGCATCGATTTGACGAGTTGAAAGGTCTCCTTGCGCAGGTCTCCGGTTTCAAAACGCGCCTGTAAAACACGTCGAATTTCCGCCTCAGCACCACCGCCATTGCCAAGCAGACGCCCGATGCAGTCCTGTATTTCGGATAGCATCGCAATTTCGTCAATCTTGTCATCAAGCCCTTTTTCGAAACTCGAAAGCTGGCTAACGAGAGATTCCCGAATCTTGTCCCTTTCTGCATTCATACTGCCTGACGGACGCCTTGTTGTTGATACGACCACGCGCATTGAGCCCGATTGGACATAGTCTACCGGTTCGATCAAGCCCTCACGCGGAACTGGTCGTCAAATTACCTTGCCCGGATTGAGAATATTATGCGGATCCAGGGCCGTTTTCATCGCCCTCATCAGGTCGAGTTCGGTAGCAGCGCGATATTGCTCCAGATATCCCTTTTTGAGCACACCAATGCCGTGTTCGGCGCTAATGCTGCCACCCAGTTCAACGACAAGATCGTAAATAGCTTCCGTAATCGCCCTGCCCGCTTGCAGAAAGTGAGCACCATCTGCACCGACCGGCTGTGCAATGTTGTAGTGTAGATTGCCATCTCCCAGGTGCCCGAATGCGACGAGCCTGGCAGCGGGCATCATAGACTCGATCACTTTTTCGCCCCTGGCCAGGAAATGCTCAATACGCCCGATGGGAACCGAAATGTCATGTTTCAGATTGGCGCCTTCAGGCTTTTGCGCTTCGGAAATGGAATGCCGTATTCGCCATAGCCGCTCTGATTCGGCCTTGTTCTTGGCGATAATTGCATCGCTGATGAGGCCCAAGTCGAGTGCATCAGCCATCGCGTCTTCGACGATCGAATTCTGCTCGCCAACTGCAAGCTCGCACAGCACGAACCACGGAGACATGCTTTCAAACGGGAGCGTTATGTCGGGGATATGTCGATTGACGAAACGCAGACATCGATCAGATATCAATTCAAATGCCTGAATTCGATCCGACAGCCTGTCACGAATTAGTGCCAGTAATTCAACCGCGTCACTTGCCGATCCAAGTGCTGCCAGTACTGTTGTCGTTTCACCTGGGTTCGGATACAACTTCAGGGTTGCCGCGGTAATTACACCCAGCGTCCCCTCGCTGCCGAGAAACAGTTGTTTCATGTCGTAGCCAGCCGTGTCCTTACGCAGCGACCGCAATCCGTTCCAAATGGTCCCGTCCGCCAATACGACTTCAAGTCCGAGCACCTGTTGGCGAGCCGTGCCATAGCAAATCACATTTGTGCCGCCCGCATTCGTCGAGAGATTTCCACCGATCTGGCAACTGCCCTCGGCCGCGAGGCTCAGCGGGAAGAAACGGTCCACACTTTTTGCGGCGTCCTGCACGTCGCAGAGAATGCAGCCGGCCTCGGCGACAATGGAAAAATCATTTGCCTCGATTGCCCGAAATTCATTTAGCCTCGATAATGACAGGAGTACCTGTGCACCCGAGTCGTCGGGAATTGCGCCACCGCAAAGACCGGTATTGCCACCCTGTGGCACTACACCGACGCTTTCTCTGGCGCAGGCTTTCACAACCTCGGAAACCTGAGCCGTCGTGTTGGGTGAAACCATTATCAGGGTTTCACCACGCAGCCGCCCTCGACCTTCGGTCAAGTGCGGCTCAAGCACTGCCGCATCGGTTGACCAGCCCTTCTCACCCACTATCTTTTTCAGATGTTCACGTAGCATCGAGATCCTCAAAGATGGCCTGTTCGGCAAATGTGTCCCAGCCGATATTGCTTCCACAAAATACGAGCACGACCGTTTTGCCCAACAACTGATCACGTAAGGGGCCAAGCAACGCCGCCGTGCTCGCAGCACAGGCCGGTTCAACTGCGATTTTCATCAACTGATACAAAAGGCCCATTGTCTTCCTAAGCTGTACGTCGTTAACGAGTGCCAGTTTGTCCACGTATTGCCTGCACAGCTTGAACGAATATGGCATCGCAAATGGTGCACCAAGGCTGTCCGCTATCGTCCGAACTTTGTCGATGGATCGTGGCTCACCAGCGCCGAAACTGCGGTGCATGGAATCGGCACCTTCGGGCTCCACACCGATAATTTCGCAGTCAGGTCGAAGCTGTTTGACGGCATTAGAAATACCGGCGATCAACCCGCCGCCACCGATCGGCACAACAAGCACATCAAAATGTTCGCACTGTTCACAAATCTCCAACCCGACAAGGCCGGTTCCGGTTGCGACCGCCGACCCTTCGAATGGATGCACGAAGAATCGCCCCTCTTCATTTTGTATTCGTTCGGCGATCTCAAACGCCTCATGCACATCGTCAACCATGACCAGTTCTGCCCCGTATGAACGACAAGCTTCAACACGCACGGGATTAGCCGTACTGATCATGACGACTTTCGCGCTCGCACCAACGGCCCGCGCTGCGAAAGCAGTTGCGATAGCATGATTGCCTGCACTGACAGCTGTCACGCCCGCCGCCCGCTGTTCGTCGTTGAGACTCTTCAGGACAGCAAGTGCGCCTCGCGCCTTGAACGTGCCGGTTCGCTGCAGAAATTCGAGCTTGCCGAAAACCCGCGTGTCGCCGCCCAGCAGATGTTCAATGGCCGCGCAGCGCAGCATGGGCGTGCGATCGATATCGCCTCCCAGGGAGTCTCGCAGTCGCTCGATCGCCGCTACCGTCGGCCCCTCAACCACCTGATGTTGCTCCATTCATCCGCGCCGCCTGATGTAAAATGATCTGATTACAGGGTTCAAGTAACTTTCCGAATATAAAATAGATACGCGCACGTTTTTATATTACTTGCGCAATAGCCGAGAGTTGATTATTTTCCACCGACGGTATCCGCACAACATCGATGCCGGCGTTGACCATGTGAATTGTGACGGACATTGCAGTTGCACGGAAGTCGCATTGGGCACAAATATGGAACTTGACGATCTTTCGCAATCGGGCATCCGGCGGCTAGCCGATTTCTCACCGTATCTGGATCAACTGGCCGGCCTCGATCAAGCAATCGGTCTACGTCAGCGCAGCAGTCTTGTAGATCTTGAAGGCCGTCTGCATAAGCACTGGTCGCTAGGCCAAAATAATATCCTGAGTTGGGCACCCCTCGATGACGGCTTGCTCATCCTGTTTGTGCCTCATTACGCGATTGCCGAATACACGTCTCCGCAATCGGAAGATCATACATCAAGAGTATCTGCCCCCTTTATTACCGAGCTTATTTCAGGCAAACGCCAGCTGACGCTGACGCAAATGCAAAAGGTGGCCCGCCTGCTCGATGTAGAGCCCATCTCTATAGCGCTCAGGCAGCCGTTGACAGGCCATCCGGTCGAAACGCAGATCATCGAGAATATGATTCGGCGTTATGGCATTAGTTACGTCGCCAGCAGAGCAGTGACCCTGTTTGATATCGTTGGCTTCAGCCTGTTGACGCCGTTCGAGCAAATGACTCAGCTGAACAGCCTGTCGTATTCCCTGAACTCCGCACATGCCAAGATGCTCGAGCAAGACGTGGGCATCAACTTCGCACGCTCATCAAGCGGAGACGGTTTCTATGTCTGGAATCGCGACGACGGCCTGGAAGCCAACGTTAATCTCTACCATTTCATGCATATTGTTCTTGCTGACAATGCCATCGCAAGAAGTAAGTCATCGTCAAAAGCAGTGCCGCAACTTCGTGCGTGTTTTCACGTTGGCGCTTGCTACGAATTCCATCAGGCGGAAGGACTTAACCCAACGATGCAGAACTTTATCGTCGGTGATGTGACAATCGAGCTCGCCCGCATGATCGATGCCGCGCTGCCAGGGCAAATTCTCGTCGGGGACTTCCTTGCCGACATAGCAACAGAAAATGCCGATCCGGCTCAGACTCAGGCCAATCTCGATGCAGTTATGTTCCTGCAGAGAGCGCAAGGCAATCTGTCCAAGTTAAGTGGACTGGAATTCTCTGGTGAACGCGTCACCGCAATCAAGTGCTACCTGACGGGTGAAAATTTGGGTGACGGACAATTCAACATTCGACGCTTGCACATCAAGGATAAGCACGGCCTGTCGCGGGTTGCCTACAACGCGAAAGTGAACATTTATCGGGAAACGGCACAGCCGATCTTGCTGGGGATCGAAGACAGGAAGCTGGTTCCAATTCCCTCCCAATAAAAAATTGCCGCTCACTTATTGTGAGAGCGGCCATCCCTGACTTTGCTACGTCCACCCTGTTCAATCAGCGCGCAACACTGTCGTTCTGGCACGCCGTTGAACTTGGTCGGGGCGGGGAGATTCGAACTCCCGACCCCCACAACCCCATTGTGGTGCGCTACCAGGCTGCGCTACGCCCCGACCGACTTCAGACAAAAGCTGACGGCGGCAATGATACTTGCCACTCAATGCAGAAGAAAGTTGATTTTTTTAGCGCCGCAGAAGCTTAAGAACTTGTTCAAGTTCCAGACGTAACTGTTTGATAATCTGCTGGCTTTGCGTGACATCTGACTTCGCAGTATCACCCATCAGGCGCTGACGGGCGCCGCCGATCGTGAAACCGTCGTCATACAGCAGGCTCCGAATCTGGCGGATAATCAGTACATCCTGCCGCTGATAGTAGCGACGATTGCCACGCCGCTTGACTGGCTTCAGCTGTGGGAACTCCTGCTCCCAGTATCTGAGCACGTGCGGCTTAACCGCACACAGGTCGCTCACTTCACCTATTGTGAAGTAGCGCTTACCAGGAATTGGCGGTAGTTCGTCGTTATTCCCCGGTTCCAGCATATGCTTCTACTCGGGCCTTTAGTTTTTGTCCTGGCCTGAACGTCACTACCCGTCGTGCGGTAATCGGGATTTCTTCTCCCGTTTTCGGGTTACGTCCCGGCCGTTCTTTTTTATCCCGAAGATCAAAATTCCCAAAACCGGAAAGTTTGACCTGCTCCCCAACTGCAAGCGACGCTCGCAGCTCCTCAAAATACATGTCGACAAGTTCGCGAGCTTCTCTCTTATTGAGTCCTAGCTCGTTGAACAGCGATTCCGCCATATCTGCTTTTGTCAGTGCCATTCTTTTTAGTCTCTCAACTCAGCCGCAAATTCATCCTCTAATTTGCGCACTGCGGCGGTCATTGCGGCGTCCGCATCTTCATCAGTAAGGGTGCGTGAAGTTTCCTGTAAAATCAAGCCTAAAGCTACGCTTTTTAGCCCTGCTTCTATTCCCGATCCTTTATAAATGTCAAATATTCTGACGCTTGAAATCACATTGGGTGCAGCCGATGCCACCGCCGCGATGAGTTCATTGGACGTAATTTTGTCGTCGACCACGACGGCAATGTCACGACGAATAGACGGGAATTTAGACACTGTTTGTGCCTGTGGTGCTCTTGATTCGAGCGCCGCCACTGCATCCAATTCAAAAAGAAACACGTCGCGCTTGAGTTCAAGAAACTTGGAATGTCTTGGATGCAGTTTGCCGATCACCCCAAGCAATTGTCCGTCACGAACTATGTTAGCTGCCTGTCCTGGCTGCAACGCGGGATGGTCTGTCGCTACGTATTCAGTTCGCGACATTTCGCCGGTGAGCTGCAACAGTGCAGACACATCGGCCTTTATATCAAAGAAATCAATGGCTTGAGTCTTGCTGCCCCACTGCTCGGGGAACGCAGAGCCCATGCAAACGCCGGCAATGCGCACCACCTCGTCGTGATCATCCAGCGTTCCATGGAATGACTTGCCAATTTCAAAAAGGCGAATACGCTCTTGTTGTCTCGACGCATTAGACGCAGTGGCGACTAACATGCCAGGCCACAACGATGAACGCATGACCGACATCTCGGATGAAATTGGATTGCTTAACACCAGAATCGGATCGACTTCCATCAGCCGCTTGTTCGATTCAACATCGATGAAACTGTAGGTGATAATTTCCTGATAGTCGCGAGCAACCAGGGTCGTCGCTGCCAGTTCCAGGTCGATTCTTGACTCGGTGACAACTTCGAGAGGTGTCTCGGCAATTGCTGTTGCCTCAGGAATTTCGTTATATCCGAAAACGCGGGCGATTTCCTCGATCAGGTCTGCCTCGATCTCGATATCGAAGCGATGACTTGGTGCAATAACGTCCCATCCATCATCTGCTGATGTGACCGAGAGACCCAGGCGCTGCAGAATTTCGGCAATCGTTTTCTCATCGATTTCAACACCGAGTAGTTTCGCAACGCGCGCAGCCCGAACACGAATAGTCTCTCTTTTTGGCAAGAATTCGCTCGCCGTAGTGACAACCAAAGGACCGGCATCGCCACCTGAAATTTCGAGCAACAAGGCAGTTGCATTTTCGACAGCGCGAGCCTGGCCTTCGGGGTCGACACCACGCTCAAACCGTAATGACGCATCCGTGTGCAATCCATAAGATCGCGCGCGACCCGCCATGAACTCCGGTGGCCAGAATGCCGCTTCGAAAAACACGTCGACTGTGGCATCGCTGACGGCGGTACTGAGGCCGCCCATTATGCCGGCGAGGCCGATTGCGCCACTATCATCGCTGATAACGAGCGTATCTTCGTTTACCGCGAGCTCATTTCCGTCAAGCAGAGTGACCTTTTCACCATTTTTGGCCAATCTGGGGTGAATTGGGCCATTTATGAGGCTCAAATCGTAGGCATGGAGGGGTTGTCCGAGCTCGAGCATCACATAGTTGGTAACGTCGACTACAGGGTGAATAGCCCGCAGTCCGGAGCGGCGTAATTTCTCGACCATCCAGACCGGAGACCTGGCCGCCGGATCGATATTGCGCACCACGCGCCCAGCAAAATTCGGACAGCCCTCTGGCAACCCGACATCGACCGGGTACGTATCCTTGATCGTCGCTTTGACGGGTGCAGTACCAGTGTCTCTGAGTTCGGTGGCCGTTAACGCTGCGACGTCTCTGGCGATACCCAACACGCTGAAACAGTCTCCCCGATTGGGCGTCAGATCGAGATCAATAACCGCATCCGGCAGTCCCAGGTAGTCGGTCAACGCTGCACCGACCGGTGCATCGCTCGGCAAGGCGATAATTCCATCGGACTCATCTCCCAGCCCGAGTTCTATCGCAGAGCACAGCATGCCGTTCGAAACTACGCCCCGAATTTTCGATTTGCGCAGTTTGATACCGTTGGGCAGTTTCAATCCGGGCGTCGCCAATGGACTTTTCATTCCTTTGACAACATTTGGAGCGCCACAAACAACCTCAACGACGCTGTCGCCACCATCAGAGACTATGCATACGCTCAGGCGATCGGCATCTGGATGCTTCTCAACCTCGAGAACCTCGGCAATGATCACGCCATCAAGACCCGCGCCGTCCAGGCTGATGTCCTCAACTTCGTGACCCGCCATTGTCAGGCGTTCCGCAAGCGCCTCTGTATCAAGGTCGGGGTTCACCCATTCACGCAACCAGGATTCTGCAATCTTCATGGCGCTTACCGGAACTGCCGCAAGAAGCGGAGATCATTTTCAAAAAAAGTACGGAGATCCGTCACGCCATAACGCAACATGGCCAGACGTTCCACTCCCATACCAAATGCATAGCCAGTAAATTCTTCAGAGTCGACACCTGCAGCCTCCAGGACGTTCGGGTGGACCATGCCGCAGCCCAGGATTTCCAGCCATTTTCCTTTTTCCCACAGGATGTCGACTTCTGCTGACGGTTCCGTGAACGGGAAATACGAAGCACGGAAACGCAGCTCCGCATCTCGCTCAAAATAGCTCTCTACGAACTGGTGCAACACCGCCTTAAGGTTGGCCAGACTGATACCGCGATCGATGACAAGCCCCTCGACCTGATGGAACATCGGCGTGTGAGTCTGATCCGAATCGCAACGATAGACACGACCCGGAGCTATTATCCGGATTGGCACACCCTCCTCGACCATCGAGCGAATTTGTACAGGCGACGTATGCGTGCGCAGTAAATTGCCGCCGGGGAAAAAGAATGTATCGTGCAACGCTCTCGCCGGATGATTTTCTGGAAAATTCAGTGCCGTGAAGTTATGAAAATCGTCTTCGATTTCGGGGCCTGAGCGAATGCCGAAACCGGCATTGCGAAAGATCTTGTCAATCCTCACCATGGCACGAGAAACTGGATGACGACCACCGCTCGATGTCCCTCGTCCGGGTAATGTGACGTCCACTGCATCGTCAGCAAGTTTGGCCTCGAGCGCCGATGCATCGAGCCTCTCGCGGCGCTCATTTATGCGGCGTTGCAGCTCCTGCTTGGCCTTGTTGATTTCCTGACCAGCCGCCGGGCGCTCATCGGCCGGCAAGTCGCTGAGCGACTTTAGTCGCGCAGTCAGCTCGCCCTTTTTGCCAAGGTAAGTAACCCTGACTGCATCC
>Ga0255052_10000499_pt1 | contig 31452 bp, 25 predicted proteins | sample JV7_2_21_MG_FD_188632 | JGI IMG/M metagenome (GOLD analysis project Ga0255052, IMG submission 188632) | Seawater microbial communities from Jervis Inlet, British Columbia, Canada - JV7_2_21 | ecosystem: Environmental > Aquatic > Marine > Inlet | place: Canada: British Columbia | collected...
GATACGCAGTCACGTGAGCAGTCAATTCTTGTGGCAGCCTACCAGGACGTCGATTGGGAGGAGCTACGAAATTGGTTCGCAAATGAGGGCGAGACCGAGCGGGAACACTCGCGATTTAAGGCAGCCGTGGAATCGGCACGGCTCGATAAGAAAATTGGTCGGGGTGAGAAGATTTGATTCGGATCGCCTTAGGGCAATCCTCACCCTTAAGGGCGCCTTCGGCGTCCAAAACGCTCGCGCGTTTTGTGAACTTCCGGCCCCTGCCGCCCGAATCCAGATCTTGGATGTTAGCTGATTGTTGTTATTGATTGATCAGGAGGCGCCCACGAACAAAATTGCGGTACTGCGCATAACGATGCAGGACTTACTCCCGCAGCAGTCCCGAATTCGAATGTCCGCTCGACACTCTTCAGAATTTCATATCGGATATCGAATAGATCGCAGCCCTGACCCACGAATATCACGAAAGCTAATAGCGATCGGGCGGAATTGCGGACCGATGCTCAGGATCGTAAAAAGGCTCCGACCGAACCTGGCACTCAGCCCAGGTCGAGAGCCACTTCAACTCGCGCTGATAGTCGATGCGCGCCCATAACTGCGACGGCAGGTGACCATCGATGTACTCAATATCCGCGATTGCAAGATTAGCTTTGAGAATCAGCGACCAGGTCGCACACTTTATCTCGCCGATCTGCTTTCCGTTCTTGCCATCAAAGATAAATGCCTCGCCGACCGGTTTGTTTCCGTCGACGACGATTTTCGTTAGTCGCCGCCCTGCCGGTTTCGATTTCTCCGCTAATAGCGCCTTGCGACCGGTAAAGTGGTCCTTGTCGAGATTCACAAGCCACCCCAGGCCAACTTCGTAGGGCGAGCGATCGTACTTGTTACGAATTGCTGATTCAGCTGTATTGAAGTCGAATCCTGGCATGATGAAGCCGGCTTCTATGCGCAGCATTTCAAGTGCCGACAATCCCATTGCGTGAATATCGTATCGCCCCTGTACGCCAAAAATCGCGTCCCACAGTTGCAACGCAAGTGCAGGTTCTGCCCATAGCTCATAGCCCAGGTCTCCTGTATAGCCCGTGCGTGAGACAGTGACAGGAATATCTCCACAACGCAGCTTCGCAATGTCGAATGGCTTCAGTTTGCCCAGGTCGTCGATACCTGCGGCGGCAAGTACCGAGTATGATGTCGGGCCCTGCACCGCCAGTGCAGCCACTTCGTGCGTTTCCACTTCGATATGAACGTCAAAACCCATGGCGGATATAAGCAGCCAATCCAATTGATGATGCTGCGCACACAGTCGGTAGTCTTGCTCGCCAAGCTGAAACAATGTCCCGTCATCGATTACTTTACCTTTGTCATTGCAAAAAACAATATAGGTGACCCGCCCAGGCCTGAGCTTGGAGATATCGCGCGTGACCAGTCGGTCGAGAAATTGACGAGCGCCTTTGCCTGTAATGCGATATTTCTCCATCGGTGTAAGGTCCATGACCGCGCATCCGCTGCGCACAGCAAAATATTCGGTCGACAGTTTGTCTACAACACGCGGGACCTTGTAGGTATTCCAGGCCATCCACTCCTCGGTTGTTGACAGCGCACTGATGCGATCGTGGAATGGCGTGCGCTGCAATGCCTGACGAAAATGCTCGCGGTCGATATTCATTACACTCCCCCGAGTTTGAGGACACGCTTCGCGGCGTTGCGACCTGGCAGACCAGTCAGACCTCCACCTGGATGGCTTCCCGCACCACACAGGAAGAGCTTTTCTATCGGTGTGTCGTACTGTGCAGCGCCATGCAGGGGTCGCATCATAAAAGATTGATGAATAGAAAGTTCGCCATGGTGCCAGTGCCCCTGAACAGCGCAGAAATCCTCTTCGATGTCACGTGGCGTCAATAACTCATAATCGACGACCAGCGATTTCAGGTTTGGAGAATACTGCCCAAGCTGTGAGATGACTTTATTAGCGAATGTCGATTTATGTCCTTCCCAGCCGCCTTCGAGGTCATAGGGCACGAAGGCGACGTTAACGGACATCACTTGATGGCCTTCTGGCGCCAGGGCATTGTTGTGCAGGCTGGGTATCGTAATGTCGAGAACCGGATGTTCCGAGTATTCAGCGTATTTGGAATGATTAAACGCACGCTCAATGTATTGCATCGATGCTGCGATCAGCAGGCGGCTGCCCAACTGCGGCTCAGGTAGTCCCGCAAATTCCGGTTTGCCGCTGAGCGCAAGATGCAGCTTCGCGACGACGCCGGCACCGCGGATCTGTGCCACACGATTTGCAAACATCGCGTCGAGCAGTGGTGCACCAATGAGTTTGGTAAATGTAGATCGAGGATCCGCATTCGAGATAATTAATCCGGCCTTCAGGATTTCTCCGGTCGACAGTTCCACGCCAATTGCTTTGCCATTTTCGACGATGATCCTTTTGACGCGAGCATTGAACCGTACTGTTGCTCCCGCATCCTCTACGGATTGCGTCAGCGCATTCACAAGTTGTGATTGCCCACCTGACTGTACAGACATGGGTCCGTTGAGCTCACCCTGCAGCCGCTGCAGCCAGGTCAATACGGTACCGGGTGTGCGTGGCCCCATGGCACTGCCCATGACCGCGTCGACAGCGATAGCGCCTTTCAAGCGGTCATCTTCAAACGCCTCGTTCAGCACATCATAGATGTTGATCGCAGCAACGCGCAGGAATTCGTACATCGCTTCGCGGCCTAACCCTAAGCGAATATTCCAGCCGAGTTTCGCGAGAGTTGTCTTGTCCGCGAATTCCATGTCCTTAAGTCGAGGCGGCTTGTTATCAAACAGGGGGCGCAGCGCATTGGCGAAGGTCAGGTACTGCTCCCTGAATTTCGGATAGGCTTTCTGGTCCGACTCGGGCAGACCGTCACCCGACACACTGTAGGTGCCGAGAGTCAGGTGCTTGCCATCTGCATCGAGTGCGACAGTTTCAATCGCCTTACCGGGCTCGTACCCGAATTGCTCGAGTCTGAGGTCGCGACGTATCGCAGAAGCTATGGGATAAGCCACATGCGCGAGTCCGGGAAAGTGATAGTCATCACCAATGGTGCGCGGTGCAGACATACCACCAGCGCAATCCGCGGATTCGAGGCACTGGACAGTAATCCCGGCGCGAGCGAGATAGGCTGCACACACGAGACCATTGTGACCCGCGCCGATAATGATTGCGTCTGTACGCTCAGTCATCGCTGAACTCATGCGGCGTCGTATCCGGTCTTTTCAGGTCGCGAAGTATCTCGCGTGCGGAGTTGGCGCCGGGCGCACCCATAACGCCGCCTCCCGGGTGTGTGGAGGAGCCGCACATGTACATACCTTTGACCGGGCCACGGTACTGCGCGTAGCCGGGAAACGGCCGATTGAACATCAGCTGATCGAAAGTCAGCTCGCCCTGGAAGATATTTCCTTCGGTCAGTCCTACCTCCTCTTCAAGCTCGCGCGGCGTGCGAATCTCTGCGTGCAGCAGCAGGTCTTTGAAATCGGGGCTATAGTCCGCAATCTGATCGATAACGGTCTGGCCAAACTGATCGCGCTTCTCAATCGTCCAACCGCCCTCGGGTTCTACCGGACAGTACTGCACGAAAACGGTCATCATGTGTTTGCCCGGCGGCGCCAGGCTGGGATCATATTGGGACGGAATTAGCGTGTCGCAATAGGGGTCTGCCGACCATCGATCATCCTTCCAGTCGTCGTAGGCCTTTTCAAGACGCCGCAACGTGTCCGTGAAATGCATATGGCCGAGCGTTAGTGGCGATCCCTTGGGTAGTGACGGGAAAGAAGGCATACCGTCCAGCGCGATGTTCAGTTTTCCGGATGAGCCGCGAATTTTGAAATTCTTTGCACGCTGCAGCAATTTTGATGGTAAATTCTTCTCATCCATTACCTTGGTGAACGTCCGCTTTGCATCGAGGTTGGATACGACGATTTTCGCCTGTATCTTTTCGCCCGAAGCCAGCTCCACCCCGGTCGTCCTGTTGCCAGCGACACCGATTCGTGCGACTTCGGCATCCGTTCGAATTTCGCCTCCGTAGGACTGAAAGGATGAAGCCAGGGCGCCCGCTACTGCGCCCATGCCGCCCCGTGCGAATCCCCAGGAGCCGACGTTGCCATCAACATCACCCATTGCGTGATGCAGTAACACATAGGCGGTACCGGGCGAATAGACTCCAAGACCAGTACCGATAATGCTTCCGCCGGAATAGTGTGCGAGGATCGTTTCGTTCTCGAAGTAATTCTCAAGATACTCGGCGATCGACATAGTAAAGAATCGTATGAATTCGTAAATCTGTGATTCACTAAGTTCATAGAATTTCTTCATCAGGTATGCGAATTCAAAAGCGTCACGCGGTCGCAGAGAGCCAGGATCTGGGGGTGTCCTCAGAAGAAAACCGCGGACTAGTTTGCACCATCGCAGAACGTCCGCATCGAAGCGAATCACCGCATCCGCATCACGAAGGCTGTGGCGCATTAACTCGCGGCGGCGAATGTTCGGGTTTTGGTAACTTCCGAAGTAATCACCATCCTGTTTGAACGTCATGCTGCTGACGAGCGGAATCACCTTCAGGCCATGTCGGCCGAGGTCGAGCGCATTGTATATTTCCGGGCGAAAAAGACTGCAGACGTAGGAACTGTTTGAGTACGTCCAGGCGTCGTGCAGTTCCCGGCTGGCAGTGGCACCGCCCACATAAGTGTTCTTTTCGACTACAAGCACGCGCAATCCCGCTTTGGCTAGAAATGCGGCATTGGTCAGTCCGTTGTGACCTGCACCTATGACGATGGCGTCGTAGTCGTTCATCGGCGATGGGCTTTCCTGCTTATTCCGGGCGACCAGAGAATCTTATCGCATGGGAATATAGGTTTCCGTGGAGCGTGTAGGCGCGGTAGTTCAGCATGTGCGCCATTGCTGATAATCGCACGACTCTAGGGGGCAGGGCATAAGTCGGGGAGACGGTGCGCAACGAGTATATGATACTCAGCTGAGTACCATTGGTTCGGAGGCGTTGGCCCATGCTGGATAAAACCACACAGGATTGGAAATCGCTGGCTGCGGACCTAGAGATTGAGAGCCGTGCGTTCATCAATGGTCGATACCAGGATGCCGTGGCCGGAGAAACCCGTGCGACGATGGGTCCGGCAGACGGTCAGAAGCTCGCCGACGTGGCCAATTGTGAAATCGAAGATGCCGATCGCGCCGTTGCTGTCGCGCGTGCAGCGTTTGAAAGTGGCGTCTGGACAGCAATGGCGCCAGCGGATCGAAAGATGCTAATGGTGCGCTGGGCAGAATTGATCGGGGACCATGCCGATGAAATCGCGTTACTTGAATGTTTGGACGTTGGCAAGCCCATAGCCGATACGACGGCTGTCGATGTGCCCGCTGCCATGCGCACGATCCGCTGGAGCGGTGAGGCAATCGACAAGGTGTACGATGAGATTTCGCCAACTCCGGCCGACTGTCTGGCGCTTGTTCAGCGCCTCCCGCTGGGCGTCGTTGCGGCAATCGTGCCCTGGAATTTTCCGCTATCCACGACTGCCTGGAAACTCGCGCCATCATTGGCGACCGGCAATTCGGTCATCCTCAAACCGGCCTCCAATACACCGCTGTCCGCGCTTCGCATTGCAGGTTTGGCCAGTGAAGCGGGGATACCGGATGGAGTGCTGCAAGTGTTGCCGGGTCCGGGGGGAAGTCTTGGCCGCCACCTCGCCCTGCACAATGATGTCGACGGCTTGACGTTCACTGGTTCTACAGAAGTCGGCAAGCAACTCATGCAGTATTCGGGTGAGTCCAACCTGAAGCGCACCTTTCTGGAACTCGGCGGCAAGAGTCCGAACATCGTGTTTGCGGATTCGAATCTGGAAAAGGCGGCCGCATTCGCTGCTATTGCAGTGTTTTATAACGGTGGACAGACCTGTACCGCCGGTACCCGACTGATCGTCGAAGAGAGTATTCGGGAGCGATTCGTCGAGATGGTGGTTGAGCAAAGCCGAGACTGGATGCCCGGTGATCCACTGGATCCGACGACGTCAATGGGCCCGATGATCGATGCGGTGCAGCTAAAGACGGTAGCCGATTATGTAGACATCGGCCGGCAAGAAGGTGCTTCGCTGATGGCTGGCGGCAGTCAGGTCATGGCGGACTCAGGTGGGTGCTATTACGAACCAACTATTTTCGATGGTGTGAATAACAATATGCGCATCGCTCGGGAGGAAATATTCGGGCCCGTGATGTCGGTCATTGGATTCAAGGACGCTGAGGAGGCAGTAAAGATCGCGAATGATTCGATCTATGGCCTGGCCGGCGCCGTGTGGAGCAATAATATCAATACCGCGCACAAGGTCGCCGCTGCGGTGCGTGTTGGAACAATGGGTATCAATAATTTCTTCGGTGGTGACATCACAGTGCCGTTCGGCGGGTTCAAGCAAAGCGGCAACGGACGTGACAAGTCGATGCACGCGTTTGACGATTACACCGAACTGAAAACTACCTGGATCGAATTCGACTAGCGCGCCATTTCACAAGAGGTCTTTCATACGGTAGTACAGCATGCCCAGGGCGATTATCTGGTTGCCCATCCACTGTGAACCCGGGATCCGGAAGTGTCTCATGTTGGCGAATAAGTCGAATTTTTCCATCGTGCCGGCAACTGCATCGGATACGACTTCACCCATGATATGCGCCGCGTTCACGCCGTGGCCCGAGTAGCCGTGGCAGTAGTAGACGTTATTGTTGATGCGGCCCAACGCCGGGATACGGTTCAGCACGATGCCCATCATACCGCCCCACTCGAAGGCGATCCGGACATCTCTGAGCTGTGGGTATATCTTGAGCATTCTGGGCAGGATATACGACTTGATGCTGGCGGGTTCACGTCCAGAGTAATTACAACTGCCCCCATAGAGCATGCGCTTATCGGCTGACAGGCGGTAGTAGTCCACGATCACGTTCAGGTCGCAGACGGCGATGTCCAGTGGATTGATTTCATTGACCACCTCTTCGGACAGCGGCTCTGTGCCGATCATGTAGCCGCCGGCCGGGAAGACCAGGTTTGACAGATGCTTTGGCTCCAGCAGGCTGTAGGCGTTGCCGGCCAACACCACAGCGTCGGCTTCCACGTAGCCAGTCGCGGTTTGCACTTTCGGGCGGATGCCGTGTTCGATGCCGGTCACCGGCGACTGCTCGAAAATCTGCACGCCGAGCGCATACGCCGCCTGTGCTTCACCAATGCAGAGATTCAATGGGTGCAGGTGACCGTCACGGTAACAGACGAATCCGCCGATATAGGCATCGGTACCCAACATGGCGCGGGTCTTTTCCCTGTCCCAAATTTCATATTCGTAAGGAAAATTATGGCGATCCAAGTCCGCGGCATATTTCTCCACGACGGCCATGTGACGCGGCTTCAATGCAGTTTCTATGAAACCGTTTTTCAGGTCGCACTCGATAGCGTACTTCTCAACCCGGTCATGGATGATGTCATTGCCCCGCCACCTGAGGTCCCACAGCATATCGGCGATGCCATCACCGTATTTCTTGCGGATCTTGGCCAGTCCGTTTATGCCATTGATCAGCTGCCCGCCGTTTCTGCCGGTAGCGCCCCAGCCGACCCGGTTGGCTTCGATGAGCGCCACGGAATAGCCACGTTCGGCCAGGGTCAATGCGGAGGAAACACCGGTAAACCCGGCGCCAACGACGCAGACATCCGCCGACTCGCTGCCTTCCAGCACCGGGTAGTCGGTGATTTCATTAGCCGAGGCGGCATAATATGAGCTGGTATGTTCCTGTTTCTGGTTAATTGCTTTCATGGACGACGAGAGACATACAAAGCTGCACCAGATCCAATGAATACCATGGGCAGGAACGGCACGATGAGCTCCATCCAGAATCCGAATTCCGAATCGGGGAGCAGTTCAAAAACACGTGGTCCCCAGGCGTTTCCGAAAACAATCAGGTACAGGCCGGTCACTATCATTGTTACGGCTATAAACGTCTTGGCAAGTCTAAATATCATTCGAGTGGCTCCGAATCGTATTGCTCGAGATCGTCAGTAATTTCGTGCCACGCTGCTCTCGAACCCACGTATATATGATATCCCGGAGGGCGGGGTGGATCGCCATCAATCGCACTCATGCTCAGGTAGAGCGAAGCTGGCTCCTCCGCCAGGTCCACCAAAATGTTGGAACCACACTCCGCACAAAAAACCCGCTCATGAGAATCCGACGAGGCGTAAATCTTCGTATCTGTTTCTCCCCTCACATAACGAAAATTGTCGCGCGCAACACCAGCGAAAGTGGCAAACGCAGCGCCGTGCATTCTCCGGCACTGCGAACAATGGCAATGGCTGAAATCGTTGATATCACCATCGACCTCAAATTGAACACGCCCACACTCGCAGCGTCCGCTAAACATTTGTCCTCTCCCTAACTTATGCTGTTGCCTGATCACCAAGCAGCTCACCGCGCCATTCGCTGACATTCATTTCGATGGCGGCGAAGCCGCCAATCCAGACCAATTCATCCCAAAGGTACAACCAGTGTGACAGCGTAGCCCAATAAATGCCCAGTGCTATGAGTGATAGATACAGGAAAATCTTGAGTGTATTTGCTGTGGACATCAATGCACCGCCGGTTACGCTCCGGCCCTGCAGGCGCACAACAATCTCGATCGCAAGCAAGATCAGCAGCCATGCAAGCACTTCGACCAGATCGGCCCACGCCAGGTCTCGCTCGAGGTTCAGTCCCGCCATGTCGCTGACTATCGGATCCTCTGCCAACCAATAGAACTGAGATTCATTCGATAGCTCGCCGCAAGTTTGCTCATTCACCTCCGAGTACTCGAGGTTGTACACGTATGAGACGTTGCCGTTCACCATGTCGCACAGGTTCGATACGTTCTCCACTGCGACAGTCGGCTGCAGGTTGATAACTGTGATGGCGTATGCGTACACAGTGTGGGCGATCATGACGTAGCAGAACAGGCGGACCCCGCGCACGGTATGCGCAGCCCAGCCTGCGCACTCCTCGTCCACCAGGACATAGGTTTCCAGCTCGAACATGAATAGCAGGATAAACCAGGCAGACTCGTCGATGCTGTTGGCAAACTCGCTGGTCCAGTCGAGAAAGGTCGATCCGGCATCCAATGTATGGACGGCCCTGTTCCAGTCTTCAACAATATAGAACACGAAATTGATGATCAGCAGTGTGTATACCGTCCATTTGATCGCTTGTTGAATCTTGTGCACCGTCGAATCGGCGCCATCTGCTGTTCGCGGGTTCATGCGGCAATCATACTGATGCGCCTCGAGTGGGTGAATCCACGCCTACAGGCATGGACGCTTCACATGAGGGGCTTCCGTACAGACCGAATTGATCGGTAAGATATGCCTATGCCAACAGAGCGTTTATCCATACTGAGAAGCAAGCTGCTTGACAGTTGGGGGCTGTTTGCGCTCGTTGTGATCCCGATGTGTATTGCCGCGGCAATCGCAATGACAAGAGTCGACTTATCCAGCCCTTTGGGCGTGTCCGCAATGATTCAGTTCTCGGTCCGGCTTGCCATTCCGTGGTTGTTCATTGCATTCGCTGCCTCGTCGCTCGTGGTCGTCTTTCCCGGGCAGTTAACGCGTTGGCTGCTCCGAAACCGTCGCATTATCGGCCTGTGTTTCGCCGCCGGAATGGCGTGGCAATTGTTTTTCATATTGTGGATGGTTATTGGGTATTGGGACTACTACATCGAGGAAGCCTACAGCTATTTTGATCTGTCAGAGCAAATACCCGGTTATGTGATTCTCATCGCGATGACAATAACGTCGTTCAGGTTTGGCCGCAGCAAGCTAAGCGCGCGGCAGTGGAAAATTCTGCACAAGGGTGGACTCTACTTCCTGTGGGGCGTCGTATGGAGTACCTACTGGTTCGAACTTTTTTACTATGAAGACATCCAGGTCATTGACCATGTGTACTACTGGGCCGGATTTGCAGCTTGGGGGGTTCGTATGTTGGCGTGGAGCAGGAAGCGAGCCCTGCAGCCTGTGACTTGAGCATCCTGGATCCCCTACAGTCGATCCTTGATCTGGTAATACAGCACGCCGAGCGCCACCATCGGCTTACTGAACAAATGCGCCCCCGGAACAAGGAACGGTTTGACATTCGCGAACAGGTCAAATTGCTCAACGGTGCCGGCGACGGCATCCGCCATAATTCGACCGGCGAGGTGACTAACATTGACGCCGTGACCTGAGTAGCCCTGGCAATAGAAAATATCGGGAGAGATCCTACCGAGTTGCGGCACCCTGTTGATCGGGACGCCGATAGTGCCGCCCCACGCGTAATCAATGCCAACGTTCTCCAACTGTGGGTATATCCTTGCTAGTTTCCGTCTGTGCCTCTTCTTTATGACCTCCGGGTCGTCGCCAAAGTAATTAAAGCGCCCGCCAAACAGTAGCCGCTTATCCGCACTGAGGCGGAAATACTCCAGGACGAAGTTCGGATCACAGACCGCAAGGTCATGCGGATTAATCGTCGCAACCGTTTTCTTGGAGAGTGGCTCCGTCGCAACGATGAAGCTGTTAACGGGAAACATGATGCCGCGCAGCTTGCGTTCGAGAAAATGATACGCATTGCCGGCGATGATAACTGCGTCGGCCGTAACCGAACCCCGTTGTGTTACGACCCGTGGTCTGCTGCCTTTCTCTATGTTGAGGACAGGTGACTGCTCGTAGATCGTCGCCCCGAGAGAGAGCGCCGCCCGCGCTTCACCGATGCACAGGTTCAATGGATGCAAATGGCCGTTACCCATGTTCAGCAACGCGCCAATATAGGCTTTCGTACCGATTGTTTCGCGGGTCTCATCCTTCGATAAAACTCGGAATTCGTGCGGAAAATTGGCTTTTAGGAGTCGCTCATTGTCAGCCTCGATGTCGCGGAGATGTCTCTCTTCGATTGCAACGTCGAGATAGCCGAATTTGAGATCACACTGGATTCCATACGTTCGCACACGCTCACGAATTATGTCGTGCCCGGCCCAGCGCAGTTCCCCGAAGACCTCTTCAACATCCCTTCCATGGTGTTTCGCAATATTCTTCTCCCCTGCAATTCCGCCGATCATCTGACCCCCGTTGCGACCGGAGGCGCCCCACCCAACTATGTTTGCCTCAACGACATGTACATTGTAGCCGCGCTCGGCCAGGTGCAATGCAGTTGAGATTCCGGTAAATCCTGCCCCTATAACGCAGACGTCCGCAGTCTGTGCGCCCAGCAACGGCGCAAAGTCTGTGACGTCGTTGACGGTGGCTGCGTAATAGGAGCCTGTGTGTGTTTGTGGTTGCATCATGTGCGGGTATCGTGCCCACATCTCGACGAAACTCTGTGAGCGATGCATCCCACCCTGTAGGGTGCTGTTACGGTATTAGTGGGACTTCTTTAATTGTGATCGACGATATTGGGCGGGCGTTTCCCCGACGCACTTCTTGAAAGCAGCATAGAACGCTGAATTGGAATTAAATCCGACCATGAATGCAACGTTCAATACGGCCCCATTTTGGCCGTTGAGCTTCGTAAGTAACTCCCTGGCATGTTCAATCCTGTACTGATTCAGGTAATCAAAGAAACTCATACCGAATCCGGAGTTTATGACCTGCGATAAGTGGTTGACCGAACAATTCACAGCCTTTGCAAGTTTCGGTAACGTCAGGTCTGGCTTCAGGTAAGCTTGTTGCGACTGCATAATCTGTTCGAGTCGGTCTTTGTGCTCGAGTAATCGTTCGCTATTCAGTCCAGACTTTGCGTACTTGAGCTGCTGGAATTCGCGAGACGTCATTTGGTTCACACCGGAACGTTGGCCTTTGCCGGGAACATCGTAGTAATCGATGATTGTCAATGCTTCATCGTGATGCAGTGTTATGAACTCGGCACCGCGATAGGTACTCGGATATTTACCTTGCTTGCGTTTGTCGGACGGTACCATCTTGTACTGAAACGCAACATTGTTATTGTTCGTGAGGATATCGCCGATCAGTTCATATCGGTGTCGGTATTTGGAGAAGAAATCGCGCAGGGTGGCAATCAATTCGTCGTGCGAGCGTTGCGCGTTCTCAGGGATATCGAAATAAATTCCGTCAGCGGTAAGATGGTCTGCCACGCCTTTCGGATCGCGGTCGTTCCAGGCGTCTAAATAACTTTCCACAAATTCTGTCGCGTGCATGGCAGGCTCCCCGACTTCTGACGCTAAATTATACATCTATTACAGCGTTACAAAAATCTTCGGTCCAGATTGACATTTGCGGCGGTCTCAATGCAGATTAGGCCCTCAAACTCGCTTTGTTGAGGGGTTTCTGGTGAAAAAGATTGTAGGCTGGGTCATGTCGGTACATGCCGGATCGAACGAGGATCTGAGCAAGGAAGAGCACGCAACAATTCAGGTCGAACTGGATGGCGTAATCGGTGATCGCCACCAATCATATGCACGAACGACCTGGGCAGGGGACAAGCAGCCTGAGGGTACTACCCGGCGCAATGAGCGCCAATGGTCGGCCGTTACAATCGAAGAGCTGGCCGAGATGCAGCACGCAATGGAACTGACTGAACCGCTAACCGCTACATGCCTGGGTGCGAACATCTGTCTGACCGGGATCAAGGAACTGTCCCGTCTGCCAAAAGGCACGGTGTTGAAATTTCCGTCAGGGGCGGAATTGATGGTCGAAGAATACAACCCTCCCTGCCACGACATGGGCAAGAAACTGGCAACAAAATATTCGACCCATTCAGGCCAACCGCTTGCATCGACCGCGTTTTCCAAGGCGGCAAAACTCACACTTGGCATTGTGGGCGTAGTGGGCGTAGTGGAGGTAGTCGGCGTCATCAATGCGGGCGATGAGGTGACGGTTGAGCTTTATGAAGCGCCGACCTGGCTGGCGCGATCGTCAGGCTGAAGAGGGGATAGGAGACGTGACATCTCCGCTGAATGACCCGAAGCTAGAGGCTCTGCTTGATCGTTTGCATGCGCAGAGCGATGCGGAGGTCGATGAGACAGACGCGTACTTCGCGGGACGAGAGCGAGATGGAACGCTCGACTATGAGAACTATTGCGACGACGATATGCATCGCTTTCTCTCGGACAAGATGGTCGCGCTTGATCGAGACAAGGCAGAATTTTGCTACCAGCTCTGCCGTTCCCTGCGAGCGACGCGTGTCGTCGAAGCTGGTACCTCGTTCGGCGTATCGACTCTGTATCTGGCGGCCGCTGTACGCGATAACCAGGTCAAGAACGGTGTGGTGATCGGCACGGAGCACGAACCCGGCAAGGTGGAAGTTGCCCGTGAGAATTTTAAGGAAGCGGGTCTGAGCGAATTTATCGAGCTCCGCGAAGGTGATCTTCGGCAGACGCTCCAGGACGTCGGCGGTCCGGTGGATTTCATGCTGGTCGATATCTGGGACGTGGCACTGCCCGCGCTCGAGCGAGTCTCCCCGAGCCTGCGCCACGGAGCAATTGTGGCGTGCGATAACACTACGGTGGACGCTGCAGAGTACCGCGACTATTTTGAGTTTGTGAATGACGCGAGCAATCGGTTTCGTACAATGACGATCCCGTTCCAGGGTGGATTCGAGCTCACCGTGCGCGTCTGAGTGGCATTGATGTTTGCATCGATCGTAATTGCGCCCATCACGTCGTCTGGTCTAATCATCGCAGACGACTAGCAAGTGGGCGGCGGCGTTGCTCGTGCGCGGGCCGGTGCCCAGAAGGGTTTTTGTTTGCGCGTACACCTGGCCACCCGGCTGTACTGACGCAGTTCTTTTTCGTAGTAAATCTCCGCCCACAATTCACCTTGCAGGTGTTCGGTCTTGATCATCGCCAGAGCGATGTTTGCCTTGACCGCGGGCGACCACATGGCCGAAGTAACGTAGCCGATCTTCTTCGTGCAACGCTTGTCCTTATAGATATACGAGCTCTCGGCAGGCCTGTTGCCTTCAATATCGAGTTTGGTCAATGTGTATCTCGGGCCGCGTTGTTTTTCTCTCAACAATGCGCTTCGGCCGTTGAAATGTGGCTTGCTGAAATCGACCAGCCATCCCAGGCTCAATTCGAACGGCGTCTGGTCGTGTTCAAAGTGGACGGTCCTGAGGGCCTCATTGAATTCCATCGCGGGCATGATGAACGCGGCCTCAAGCCGGGCCATATTGGTCGCTGCTTCACCGAAGGGTTGTATGCCGTAATTCTCGCCTGCGGCATAGAGTTCATCCCACAGTTCGAGGGCGAGGGCCTGCGGAATCCAGAGTTCATAACCGAGATCGCCGGTAAAACCGGTGCGCGACACCATAAGAGTGTCGCCGCAGAATGGAAATTTCATGATGTCGAATGCTTTCGCGGTGTCGATACCAACCAGCCCCATTTTTTTGAGCACGGCACACGACGTGGGTCCCTGCAGGGAAAGTCCGGCCAGTTCATCGGTCAGGTCTTTGACGCTGACGTCATCGAACCCAAATACGCTTTTGACGAGCCATGCGGTACACGGGCTACCGCAGGTCAGCATGAACTCGTCGCTGGCCAGTTTGAATATCGTTCCGTCGTCAATCATGCGGCCTTCGTCGGTACACCAAACGCAGTACGCGACGCGATTGAGCCCGATCTTCCTGACATCTCTGGTCACCATGCGGTCTAACATGGCTTCCGCATCACGACCACGAATCTGGTACTTCTGCATCGGGCAAATATCGTAAGTGGCACAGGTATTGCGAACGCAAAAATATTCGTACTCTGCGTCGTAGTAATACTCGGCAAATTTGTAGCCATTCCACGCAGACCAGGCTTCCCGAATATTCAGGACCTTCTGCCTGGGGTAGAAGGGGGATAGTCTCAGTCGTTCGCCGGCGTAGGGGTCAGTCGTATTCATAAGCTATTCGTCGTAGAAGTCGTCCTTGGGAACGGTATTGGGACGTCGCAGATCCATGAGTATCTCGCGTGCTGCATTCGCGCCACAGGCGGAGGAAACACCGCCTCCCGGGTGTGTCGATGATCCGCACATGTAGAGGTTCCTGACCGGCATGCGGTATTGCGCATATCCGGGGAACGGCCGGTTGAACAACAGCTGATCGATCGTAAGTTCTCCCTGGAAAATATTGCCTTCCGTCAATCCGATCTCCTGTTCAATTTCATGCGGCGTACGAACCTCCATGTGTACGATCAGATCCTTGAATCCAGGACTGTATCTTTCAATCTTGTCGACGACGGTCTGGCCAAATTGATCGCGTTTTTCAGGGGTCCAAGGGCCGCTGCTGAGTTTCGGAGGACAGTACTGAATAAAGTTTGACATCCAGTGTTGTCCGGGAGGCGCGACGGTTGGATCCCAGGCCGACGGTATTACTGATTCGACGAACGGATCATCGGACCAGCGGCCATGCTTCCAGCAATCGTAAGCGCGCTCCATGGTTTCCAAAGAACCCGTGAAGCCCTGCCCTCCGCGATCAATGTAGCGGTTTTCCGGTACGCCCCTGAATTTCGGCATCCCCGACAGCGCGATATTTACCTTGCCGGACGAGCCACGAATCTTGAAGTTGCACGCTTTCTCATAGATGCCTGCCGGCAGGTCTTCCTTATCCATGATGCGGGTAAACGTCCGCTTCGCGTCCAGGTTCGATACGACAATGCGTGCGCTGATCTCGTCACCGTTCTCGAGCACGACACCGACTGCCTTGCGGTTATTCACGAGTACCTGCTGCACACCGGCGTTGGTTCGAATCTCTCCGCCGTGTTCGACCAATGCACCGGCAATAGCCTTTGATATGGCACCCATACCACCACGCGCAAGGCCCCATGCGCCGATGTTGCCATCCACGTCACCCATTACATGATGCAGCAAGATATAGGAGGAGCCGGGCGAGCAAACACCGAGCGCCGTACCGATAATGCCCGGGCTGGCCATCGCAGCCTTGACCAGGTCATTCTCGAAATAGTCCTCGAGAAATTCGGCCGCGCTCATCGTGAAAAAGCGGACATACTCGTAAATTTCCTTTTCGCCAAGTGCCCAGAGTTGCCTGGCGAAAAAAAGTAATTCCCTGATATCCCGCGGACGAAACGAGGTCGGATCGGGTGGTGTGCGTAGCAATGTCTTGCGGATGAGTTGTGAATAGCGCGTTAGGTCCGTCTGAAAGCGATGCATCGCATCTGCATCGTGCGGTGAGTGACGCTTTAGCTCAAGGTGCGCCGCCTCTTCATTATGATAGGCAAACAGTCTCTCTTCGCCATCGCCGAAGTTGATGGTTCCAAGATAGGGCACAAGTAATAAGCCGTGCCGGCCCAGGTCCAGATCACGGTGCAAAGCCTGCCGCAGCATGCTGCAGACATATGAAGAGCTCGAGTAGGTCCAGCCCTCGTGAAGTTCCCGCGAAGCAGAGGCACCGCCGATATAGTCATTCTTCTCAAATACGACAACGTTCAGTCCGGCTTTCGCCAGGTATGCGGCATTCGTCAGTCCGTTGTGACCTCCGCCGATAATGATTGCATCGTAGTCACTCATCGCAGGATCTCACGCGCGGCGTTGTGCCCCGCGGCTCCCATGATGTCGCCACCCGGATGGCAGCCCGCGCCACACAGGAACAGACCGGGTATTGGCGTCGTGTACTGTGCGGCTTCATAAGTCGGTCGCATCATAAGCATTTGATCCATCGCAATTTCGGTGTGATGCCAATGGCCACCTGTCACACGATAGTTTTGATCGAGGTCAAACGGCGTCAGGAACTCCCGATGAATGATTTGCTCTCGGATTCGCGGTGCATATTGAGCGATAGTGTCGATCGTACGTTCGCGGATCAGGTCGCGAGCAGCGTCGGTCCACCCTCCCTTTAAGCGATACGGCACGTACATGACATGAGCCGACAAAACGTGTTGCCCGGTGGGCGAGAGAGATGTGTCGTGCACGCTCGGAACGACAATTTCCATGACCGGTTTCGTCGGGCATTCGCCGTACTTGGCGTCATCAAACGCGAACTCGATTGAGTCCATGTCGGGAGCAATGATCATTCGACCATCGGGACGCTTCAGTCCGTCGAATTCCGGCAAGTCATTCAATGCAAGGTGCAGTTTCGCGACATAGCCATCGCATCGCAATCGCCGAATTCGGTTAGTGAAGCCGATTTCGAGATGTTCGACGCCGACCAGGCGGAGGAAGGTCCTCTGTGGATCGCAAGCCGAGACGACGTGATCAGCCTCGATCTTTTCGCCGTTGAACAGCTGTACGCCATTTGCGACCAGGCCGTCAGTGCTGCCGTCAATCAAAATTCGACTGACTTCGGTAGAACATCTGATTTCAGCGCCCAGTGTTGTAGCCGATGCACACAAAGACTCGATCAGGCCGTTAACTCCGCCTGCTGGAACAGTGTGCTTGCCCCTGGATTCTCCTGCCATGCGGTATAGCATCGCGAGTACTGCGCCATTCGGAGATCGCGGCGCCAGTTTTGAACCAATGAGTCCGTCCCAGCTGAGTGTTGCCTTGAGGACGTCCCTGTCAAAGTATTCATCCATGAGATCGCGGGCGGGGAGGGAGATGATACGGAGAAATTCCCGCATGTCTTTCTTGCCGATGCGACGAATGTTGAGGCCAACATGTGCAAAGGTCATCAAATCAGCGAGGCTATTGTTGCCAATGGGCGGCATCGTCTTGAGCCAGAAAGGCTTCAGCACATCGGCAAAGCGGTGCATGAGTTGAGAATAATTCTGATAGGCGTCCGAGTCGTCGGAACTGGTCCCGCTCAATGCATCTTCGTGTAAGACGACATGCTCTTGGTCGGTACTCAGCCCGATCGTCGGCAATGGCTTCGATGTTGTCTCAAAGCCATGTGAGCCAAGTTTGAGATCGCCGGCTATCTTCTGAGAGAAGTGGCTGACCGTGTGTGCGACCGAGGCGTGAAAGCCGGGATGGAATTCGCGGCTTGCGCCAAGCCCACCTGGCGCATCGGATGCCTCGAGTACAAGGACGCGTTGGCCGCTCTTTGCCAAATAGGCAGCGCAGACCAATCCGTTATGTCCTGCCCCAATAACGATCGAGTCGTAGCGATCCAATCAGATACACCGTTTCTTTGGCTCATTTACCGAATCGTTACGCTAGTCTCTGCATGCCTGCAAGGCATCCACGCCTACACGCTCAAACCGTATTGGTACGCGCAAATAACGGTAGCGTACCGAGGCGATCCTTGAGTTCGACTTCCTCGCCGTCGCTGTTTCTGAGTGCTGCGGGTGGATCAATCTTCTGTGTGAGCGGTGTGACAACGAGGATCGTTATCAATGCGGTCAACAGCCCCAACAGGTCACCTGGCAGGTCAGGGGCATACATGATCGCCATAAACCAGGTTAGAAACCCGACTGCCATAGATGCCAGTGCGCCGCTTCGATTCGCACGTCGCCACCAGACCCCGACGATGAACGGTATCGTCACGCAGACCAATATCACCGAGTTGGCATCCAGTATCAGGTTGTAGACAACCTGAACCTTGAGGGCTACGTAGATGGCAATGCTGCCAAATACTGGTATGGCAGCACGCGTCCAGAACAGTCGAAGTCGGTCAGATGCATGAGGCTTGAATAGCGGCAAAATATTAGTGCTGAAAACGCTGGAAGCGGCTAGCAGCGAACTGTCGGCGCTACTCATGATCGCGGCCAACAGTGCACCGACGAATATCGCGATGGCCACCGGATGCAGGTGCGCAATCGCCAACTCAGGAATAACGGTTTCCGGATCGGTGAGACCGGGCATGGTCACACTCGCGATGATTCCGAGCGTAACCGGAATCATGCCGAGCGACAGGTGGCCAAAACCCGCCAGGTAGAACGAGTTCTGGGCAGTGCGCTCGTCCTTCGCGGAAAAGGCTCGCTGCAGTAGCGTTTGTGCCGTTACATCGGCCAGCCCGAATATTAGCCAGGCACGGATATAATTAAGCCAGATCCCGGCCGTATGGTCGGCCGGAATCATGCGAAACGTATCCTCGGGCAGATGCGGGGCGATATTTCCCCAACCGCCGACGTCGATGAGCACGACCACGAGCAGCAATACCAGTCCAAGCGCCATGATGATCATTTGCACGAAATCGGTCAGCGCAACTGCCCACATACCACCCGCCGTCGTGTAGATGAATACGACGATAGCGCCACCCAAAATCCCCAGTTCGAGAGGCACGTTTGTCAGTGTTTCGAATACGAAACCGAATGCCACGAGCAATCCGCCAGTCCACCCGACATTTGACGATATCGAGCCGATCGCGGCGATAGTCGCTGCCGTCGTGCCATATCGGTTCTGAAAGAATTCAATAAACGTCAGCAGGCGTAGCCGGCGAAAGAGTCGCACAAAGAAGAAACCGACGATGAACAAACACAGTGCGCCTCCGAACGGGTCGGCGATGACCCCGAGCAGGCCGTGTTCATAAGATGCGCCAGCACCCCCCATCATCGTACCGCCGCCAAACCAGGTAGCAACGATCGTGGCACCCAGTATCCATGTCGGCATCCTGCGACCGGCCACAATGAAGTCCGCCGTACTGCCGGCCCTTCTCGAGGCGTAGATGCCAATGACCAGCATCATGACCAGATACAGCCCCACCCCGGTGAAGATTATGGTTTCGGTACTCAACAAAGTGCTCCTGTTTCACCCGCGAGTGAGCCATTACCTCGACTTAGCGTACTATACGTTTCACCGGCCCGCTTCCGGCCGAACACGCGGGACATTGGCTGGCGTGAGAAGATTGACTCGCGCCCGGCCACGCCGACGCACAATCGCTATTGTTCGCGGCGAATCAGGTGGAAAGGATGGTTACCCGTTCAAATATTAAAACAGCGGCGTGGATGCAGGATACGCTCAGAGAAGGATTTGCTCTCCTTTCTTCGGGCCGACCTGAGGAAGCGTCCGAGTGCTGCAAGCGGCTGTTGGGCGCCAAGCCTGATCTGGTCGAGGCACATTTCCTCGTTGGCCTAATAGCGCTGGAACTCAAGGAAACCTGGGCCGCGGTCAGTGCGTTCGGTTCGGTCACGAAATTGCAGGGGGACCACGGCGCGGCCTGGGCGAATCTCGCCAGGTTGTTTATGGTGGCCGGACAACCGGCGCGCGCGGACAGGGCGCTGGAGAAAGCGGTCAGTCATAACGATGGCAATCCGATCATTCTGGATCTCATTGGCGCAGTTTATGGGCTGCTCGGTGAGCAGCAGGAGGCATCGAAGTGGATCGCGAAGGCCGTCAAGAAGCAGCCGAACAGGGTGACGTTTCTGGTCAACCAGGCGAACAGCCACATGTTCCTTGGGAGACTGGACGAGGCGGAGGACGTGTTACGCAAAGTACTCAAGACTCAACCCGGTAATGCGCAAGCAAACTGGGTTCTGTCGAATGTTCGCAAAGCGACGAACCGCGAGCACATCGAAGTGCTGGAACGCCTGGTTCAACAGGAAAACCGAAATCCACGCGCGCTTGCATTTCTCAATTACGGACTCGGCAAGGAACTCGAGGATCTCGAGGACTGGGAGAATGCGTTCGAAGCGTTTGCTCGTGGTGCAAAGGCTCGACGAACCACGATCGATTTCGATGAAGAGTCCGAAATCGAAATGTACAAGGCGTTTGGTGACACTTTCACGAGCGAATGGATGTCGAACGGTGCCGCAGGGCACGACAATACGTCGCCCATTTTTGTCGTCGGGCAGCCCAGGACCGGCACGACCCTGGTCGAGAGAATCATCACAAGTCACTCGCAGGTGTATTCGGCTGGCGAATTGAAGCAGTTCGGTACCTGTGTTCGCCGTCTGTCGGATTACCGAGAACCCAAGCGGTATTCAGCCAGGCTGGCGGGTCTCGCAGCGACAATCGACAGTGGGACACTCGGCAAAGCCTACATGGCGAGGACGGCAAGAATGCGTGGAACGCTGCCGCGATTCGTGGACAAACTTCCGCCGAACTACCTGTACCTGCCGCTTATCCTCAAGGCGCTGCCCAAGGCGAAGATTATCCACCTGACACGCAATCCAATGGATGCCTGCTTCGCGAGTTTCAAGCAGTTGTTTGCAGATGCTTATCCACACTCCTACGACCAGGCGGAAATGGCCCGCCACCACGCACGTTACTATCACCTGATGGCACTGTGGCGCGAGCGATTCGGAGATCGTTTCTTCGATATCTCCTACGAACAGACGGCTCGCGACCTCGAGCCGAATGCCCGCGCGCTGATCAACTTTCTCGACTTGCCGTGGGAAGACGCCTGCCTGGAGTTTCATAAGCAAACTGCGGCCGTGACCACGGCGAGTGCCGTGCAGGTCCGGCAGCCGGCGCATACTCGATCGATCGATAGGTGGCGGCGTTACGAAAATCAGCTTGACGTCATGCGGGAAACGCTGCAGGAGCAGGGCGTACCGGTTGACGAGCGCTAAGTGGTCGTGGTTTTTCCGCCACAGCATTTCAGCCTATAGGCGCGGATTGCAACCCATTCGTTGCGGCGTACTCTCATGACATAAAATAAGATAGCCTCTACGGGCTATTCACAGGACAGTGGACGACGCTGGGGGACAACATGGCAGCCAAGAACGCGCAGTTCGGAACGCATTCAAATCTCACTCAGACACGAGACGAAGCCGGCTTCTGTAGACCGGAACGAACGGTATTGGCACAGGCGATCTCCGCCGCGCTTGTCGCGAGTGTCGCATCGGGGCCATTGCTCGCGCAGGACGCCGAACTCGAGGAGATCATCGTCACTGCTACGAAGCGTGCCGAGTCTGTAATGGACGTGCCGCTGGCGATTACGGCCATGTCCGGAGAGTTCATCCGTGATACCAACCTGAATGACATAAAAGACCTGATCGCGTTTACGCCGGGCATCACCGGTAACAGCCAGGACAGTTTCCTCGACTTTGTCAGTGTTCGGGGAATTCGTACGATCGATTTCGGCAATGGCGGTGACCCGTCCGTCAGTCTGTACAAAAACGGGCTATATCAGGGTCGAACCGGATCCGGAGTGACCAGTCTTTTCGACATCGAACGTGCCGAGGTCCTGCGCGGACCACAGGGCTTCCTTTTCGGCAGGAATTCGGTCAGCGGCGCTATGAATACCATTACTGCAAAGCCGAACGTCAATCAAACTGAGGGGTATGCCGAGCTTGACGTGGGCGAGCGCAGTCATGCCGTCTTCGAAGGCGCCGTCAATTTCCCCACTAGCGATAATTTCGCACTGCGCCTGGCAGGCTATCACTCCGAAGAAGATGGTTGGGTCACAAACCTGGCGGGCGGGCCCGATCTGATCGCGCACGATAAATCTGCTGCCAGGTTAACCGCTCGCTATCAGACGGACAAATTGACCGCGGATCTCATGGTCGAGTACGAAGATCGCGACCAGTCCGGCACCATTTACCGCCAAACAGGGGCAGGCAGTTCATTTGACGAGCAGACGCGTGTCAACGGGGATGTGGCGCCCGAAGTATCTTCCGATGGTCGGGTCGTCAACAATGACAACAACATTACGCCTATTGACCTGAGCGAGCAATTTTCTACGGGTTTGTTCATCGAATACGACATGGATTGGGGAACGTTTTCGTCGAGTACGGGCTTCAAGGACTATGAATACTCTTACGTCGAAGATTTCGATGGCTCACCCCTCGAGCTGTTCACCTATGGTCAGGACCAGGAAGGCGACTATCTCGAGCAGGAATTCCGCATTACGTCGAATACTGATGGCCCGCTCAGCTGGTACGCCGGTGTGTCCTATTACAAGGAGAACGTCGATACCATATTTTTTGGTTTGCAAAGTGAAGATGTCTATTGCGCGACTTACTGGAGTTACTATGGTTATTATTACCAACACGCGACCTGCGAGGAAGCGTTCTATTACTACAATAGCCTGGGAGCTCCGGATGTATTGCATCCGGACGATCATTACTATCGCGGCGCCTATGACGGTGACTACTGCTGTTACATGAATGCCTATTATCTCCAGTACTATTTCGGCACTTATACCTGGGACCCGAACCAGAACCCGTCAGGCATGATGCTTGACAGAAACCGTGTTATCGGTGAATACCAGGGCTACTCCGGATACGTCGACCTGAGTTATCAGTTCAACGACACCTTCGACGTCAGCCTGGGCGTTCGTTACAGCTTTGATGAGAAAGAATTTTCTCAGGAAGTACTGGAGGATCCAAACAATTCAATAATTAGGTATCGTGTGCAGACGGGCTTTTCGACGCCGAACGGTCCGTTGACAGATAAGCAGGACTGGGACAAAGTTACCTGGCGCGTGGTCGCCAACTGGCGCCCGAACGATTCGACCCTGCTATTCGGCAGCGTTACGACAGGCTACAAGCCGGGCGGTTTCGGCAGCTTCACAAACAGCGGGCCTACATGCGTCGACATCTTATGGGGCCTTTGTGCCACTGATCCCGCAGTCGACAAGCCGGCCGATTTCGGTCCGGAAACCGTGATCTCCTACGAAATCGGCTATAAAGGCACGCTGATGGATGGTCGTGCGCAAATATCAGCGAACGCTTTCTTCTACGATTACGAGGACATGCAGGCAATCTTCGAAATCGGCCCCAGGGTCGTCGTCGACAACATCGGGCAGGTCGATGGTACGGGTGTCGAGATTGACGTCAACACGGCGCTGTCGGACAACTTCCAGCTGCGTGTTGGCGGGTCATGGTTCGACTCCGAAGCGACGAATGTTCAACAGTTCTGCGGAAACGGCGAGCTACTTACGGGCGATCCGAATGCCTGTGAGGGCAACTCGATTCCATGGGCGCCCGAATGGACGGCATTCGCCGTTCTGAACGCAAGTTTCCCGACCGGCAACGGCGAAATATTCGGCAACCTGGCCTGGACCTGGGAAGATGACTACCGCGGTGACTGGCCTGATCCGAGTGTTATTTTCCAGAGAATTGAAGCCGTCAATCAGACAGACATAGTCGTCGGATACCGGCAGGACAAATGGCGTATCAGTGCGTATGTCGAGAATGTTTTCGATTCAATCTGGTATGACGGCAATTACGCAAACGACGATCCGCGAAACACCAGTTTCGATGATCGTCCAGGACACGAACATCGGGATGATGTAAATCCGTACACCGAACACGTGTTTGGTCCGTCGCGGCCACGGACTGCTGGCGTACGTTTCGGCTACCGGTTCTAAAATAATGTCGTAGTACGATCAGCGATCAGTATTCGTTGACTTCATCGTTCGCGCAGGTGCGACGGCAGACTGTAGGGGCGGTTATCCTTGATCGGATAGTGTTTACGCCTCACGACCTAAGGTGCCCGATTGACTCGGGCGACCCAGGATACCCGCGAATCCATTAGCAAGATCCGAAGACCTATCGGCGCCTGCCGTACTCAGACATAGGATGCTTTTGCTCTTTCAACGGCTTATTTGCATGATGCGAGCGAGCTGCGAGATCTGAGGGTGCCGCCCGGCAATTTTCCGGCAGCGTATACGAAGCTCGCACGGGGCCTATCGTCCTCGACGATGCTGCCCTTGACCATTGGTGCTACAGAATCCCGGAAGCAGTTCGCAAACTACATAATTGCATGACAACCACGAGTGGATGATACGATTCCCTGCGCCCACTCCGGATTCCAAAAATGTTCGAACAACTTGGCACGATTCACCCCCTTTTGCCGCCCGGCGTTGGCTTGCTGGCACTGCTGGCGGGTGCGGTCATCATCAACGTAATCGTCAAGCACGTCTTGGTCCGCGCCGTCCGCGCGTTCGCTAAGCGATCCAGTGCCAGCTGGGATGACGTGCTGGTTACGCACAACGTCTTCGGTCGTCTCGTGCAGGTTGTGCCGGCGCTAGTCGTATTCGTTGGCGCGCCGTTCGTCCCCGGTCTGCCGGAAGGCGGTGTCCAGCTCATACGGAATGTCGCGATGGGCTACACGGTGTTGATGTTGACGCTGGCGTTGACCGCGATGCTCAGCGCGGCAAATACAATCTACGCGGCTTCGCCGCTCGCAAAGGATCGTCCGCTAAAGGGATTTGTGCAGCTCGTGCAGATTGTCGTCTGGATTCTCGGCGGTGTGCTGATCATAGCGGCGGTGTTGGACCGCTCACCGCTACTGCTACTCAGCGGTTTCGGCGCGATGACCGCTATCCTGTTGCTGGTATTCAAGGACACGATCCTGTCACTGGTCGCCAGCGTGCAGCTCACCGCTCAGGACATGGTCCGTGTCGGTGACTGGATCGAGATGCCGCAGTTCGGCGCGGACGGCGACGTGGTCGATGTGCAGCTGCATACCGTCAAGGTGCAGAACTGGGACAAGACGATCACGACGATTCCAACGCACCGCTTAATCACGGACTCGTTCAAGAACTGGCGCGGCATGTCGCAGTCGGGCGCCCGGCGGATCAAGCGCGCCATTTTTATTGATGTGTCCACCATCCGCATGCAGACGCAAGACGAAGTTGACCATTTCACGCGTTTCGTGCTGCTGAAGGACTACATCAAGAACAAGGAAGAGGAACTGGCCGACTACAATGTGGGACTCGCGGCCGAGGTGGACGCGGAAGTAAACAGGCGGCGGCTGACGAATGTCGGCACCTTTCGCGCGTACGCGTACAACTACCTGAAGAATCACCCGAAGATCCACAAAGGCATGACGCTGATTGTTCGTCAGCTCGGCCCGGGGCCCGAGGGACTGCCGTTGGAGATTTACTGCTTTACGAACACGACCGAATGGGCTGTCTACGAAGACACCCAGTCGGACATCTTCGATCACCTGCTGGCAATCGTGTCGGAATTCGGGCTGCGCCTGTACCAGAAACCGGCGGGTTCAGATTTGGCGAACCTCAAGTAATCTGGTCGGGGTGAGAAGATGGACTCGCGGCTTCGCCGCTCGGTCCTTCGGACCGCACTGCGTGCGTCTGTCGGCGCTTCGCGCCTCGGTGTGAACTTCCGGAGCGCCGACATTGTGCGACTGCGCCGTGAATTCCCAGAGGTATGCTGGACGTCGTTCGAAGAGTGGGCGAATGTCCCAGACTGGCAGCAGATGCTGTCCTAGTATGAATAGCGCAAGAGGGAGATTCAAATGACGAAGCCTGTATGTGCGGTTGTGGGTGTCGGACCTCAGAATGGTGCTTCATTTGCACGGCGATTCGCTTCGGAGGGATACGCCGTCGCCTTGTTGTCTCGAAAGACCGAGTATTCCAGCAACCTCGCGGCCGGAATTGAATCGGCCAAGGCTTACGCCTGCGATGTCACCGACCCATCAGCTGTCGAAACTGCATTCGCAGCAGTTCGCGCCGATAGGGGAGAGATTGATGTGCTCATTTACAACGCCGGTTCCGGGGTGTGGGGAAACATAGAAGAGCTGAGCGCACACGACTTTGAACAGTCATGGCGCATTAACACGATGGGTGCGTTCCTTGTTTCCAAAGAGGTCATCCCATCGATGAAAGAGAAAAAGGCCGGCACCATCATATTCGTCGGCGCCACTGCATCTCTGCGCGGCAAGCCGTTTACCACTGCATTCGCGCCGGCAAAAGCATCTCAGCGCAGTCTGGCCCAGGCAATGGCCCGCCACCTCTGGCCTATCGGAATCCACGTTTCACTCATCATCATCGATGGCGGCATCAAATCTCTGGCCTCAGATGTTGACGTAGAGGCGCCGGAAACGTTGAACCCGGATGACATAGCTACGACCGCATACTTTCTATCACAGCAATCGCGCTCGGCCTGGTCATTTGAAGTCGACGTGCGACCTTCACAGGAAAGTTGGTAATTGGTCGGGGTGAGAAGATGGTCTCGCGGCTTCGCCGCTCGGTACTTCGGATTCCATGGGCGTGGTAACAGCCGTAATCGCAAGGGACGTCGCTCATGGGGTGATGCCTCGAGCCTTTGTAGGGGTACTGCGGGACACGGTCATGGACCGTTGTGGACCGTCCCGAAACGAACGAGTATCAGGGTGTGCGCGCGACTAGTTGCGCGAGCGCCGCGGGGCGTCCGTCATGGTCATTCACGGCACCTTCTCGATACGCGATGATGTCCAACCCGGCGGCCACATCGCGAAGCGCATCGGGAGCCACGCAAAACTTCGGATTCCGCGGTCCAACGACGTCGGCGTCCGTGACGAGATGCTCCTCAACGATCAGGTAGCCGCCCGTCTTGAGGACGCCCTTCAAATTGTCGATCAACGGCAGGTTGGTATAGCGAACCATGACGGCCAGATCGTACCGACCGGCCGTGAAGAGACCCGCTGGTCGACGCACACCATCTTCCAGGTCCATCTGAATACACTTTATGGGAAGGCTTTGCGCGGTCGCCGTTTCGGTCAGCTGGTCGAGCGCGACCGCTGAGATATCGACCGCATCAACTTGCCAACCTCGTCGCGCGAGGTAGATAGCGTTGCGTCCGGTGCCGCACGCCACGTCGATGGCTCGTGGATGAGTCTCCCGAAGGTTCAGTTTCGGCAGCCATTCCGCCAGCAGCGCGCTTGTACGGGTGCGGGTGGCATAGGCGCGTTCGCGATAGCGCGCGTTCCACTTGTCCTGGTCCGCCTGGCTCACCCTGGTATCCACCGTCTACCGCCCGGACATCTTTGTAACGAAAAATATGGGATCGATCAAATCTCGGCGGCTGTAGGGCGCATATAGGGGCGCTACAAGTTCTGGATCCTGCGCGTTACCTTGTGTTGGACCTATAAGTGGTTTGCGCTTCGGAAATGTGCCTTAGGGTCGCTTTCATCTTTCGGTGTGCTTCCCTAAGTTGGCGAACTGATTGGCCGGGGTGAGAAAACGGACTCGCGGCTTCGCCGCTCGGTCCTTCGGGACCGCAGTTGACCACGCGCATCCTGCGCGTGGCCCTTCGGGCGAACTCGCAGTGCTCGTTCGTCCGAATCGGCTTCCTGCCGATTCGTCGTGCGTCTGTCGGCGGTTGATTCCTCGCTTCGCTCGTCACCCCTACGGGGCGCCTTCGGCGTCCAATCTGGCTCTACCAGTTTGTCGCGCCTCGGTGTGAACTTCCGGCCCCTGCCTCCCGAATCCAAAACTTGGTCGTTAACTGATTGTTTTTATTGATCAATCAGGAGGCGGCCACGGACTTGATCGCAGTACTGTGCATAACGAAGCAGGACGGACTCCCGCAAAAGTCCCGCAGTCATTTCACCCGCTCATTCCAGGTGCGCGGGGTGAAATAGAGCAGTAGACAGAAAATCCGCGTGTCGGTGGTTCGACCGAGGCGCGGCACCCCGACATCTGTCGTCGCCGTTAGAATTCGCGGCAAGGCTTGCTGCAGCCGGACTTGGCGGCGCATTATCGATCAGCGGAGGGGCATGTTCGCAATTACGAAACCCAAATAGAGAAACCATGAAGATATCGGCTTTAGAACTGTTCCATGTTGCAGTCCCGCTGAAACATACTTTCTGGCCGACATGGATTCCTGGTTATCCTCAAACCCACAACCGTTTTACCCTGATAAGAATTACGACAGACGACGGAATAGAGGGATATTCCGCAGGACCCGCTCTCGGTGTCGAGAGGGAGGGATTGGGTGACCTCATAGGAGGTTACCTGCTAGGCGCTGATCCCACTGATATTGAAGGCGTGCAGAGCCTGCTAAATCAGGCAGGAATCCTGGGATGGAGAAACTTCTGGATAGAACCTGCCTGCTGGGACATCGTCGGAAAGAGTGTGGGCAAACCTGTGTACGAAATCCTGGGCGGAAATGCCAGGCCGATTCCCGTTTACTGCTCCACCGGCGAAATGCACGAACCGGAGCAAAGGATCGATGAATTGCTGGCAATACAGGAGAGAGGATTCAAGACGGCAAAGCTGCGTGTCAAAAACACCGAGCTGAAGGACGATATACGGCACATCGAGGTCGTCCGGAAGGGCATGGGCGATGACTTCTGTCTGGGAGTCGACGCCAATCAGGGGTGGCTTGTCACCATCGTGGATAAGATCCCCGTCTGGGATCTGGCACGCGCCACGGAATTTGCAAAGGCTTGTCACGCAAACAATATCGAGTGGCTGGAAGAGCCTCTGGATTCAAGAGATTACGACGGCAACGCAGCGTTGAAAGCGGTATCCGATGTCCAGATATCAGGCGCCGAACTCAATTATGGTTGGGATGAAATAAAGATTATGTTCGAGAAGGACTGTTTCGACATATACCAGCCAGACGCCACATTTGCCGGCGGCATCGCTCAGGTTATGAAGGTCATTGAGGCGTGCCACGTAAACAACAGAGGGTTCTCTCCTCATACATGGACTAACGGTATTGGTTTCTATATCGGCTGGAACATGGTTCTCTCCGATATTGGAAACAACCTCCCGCTGGAATATCCGCTGGAAGAACCCTCATGGGTGCCAGAATTCAGAGAAGGGATCATTGAACCCGTTATCCCCGACAAAAACGCCATGCTTCAGCCATTCACAAGACCGGGACTCGGATTTGAGATCGACAAAAAACTTCTGAGAAAATATGGGAGACGATACTTCAAGATCACAGAGTCAGGGCTGACGTGGAAGGTCATAGGTCAAAAAGGTCTGAAGGCCGCAATGGAGCTGAAAAAGAGGAAAGAAAGCCAGTAACTGCTGGGTAATCCAGGCATCCGGTTTACCTAGATTTTGAATTCAAGGGACACTTGGCCCAGATTCGTCAACTAGCGGGAACGGTCGCGCCGGAGCGTATACTCGGCATAAGGGAATAAACGTATTGCTGCTCAGCTATTGCGACGGTGTAATCGTATGATTGCCTTGGAGTTTTTTAGTTCGAGCATCAGGAGGAGAAGAGAACTCGTGGTTGACCAAAGCAAGGCTCTTATAGAGTTTATTGCCGATATGAAGGAAGGGGAGGCTCTGGCACTTGCTAAAGAGATGCTCGGTTCCGGCTACGATCCGCTGACTCTTCTCGATCATTGCCGCCAGGCGATGGAAATTGTCGGACAGCGCTTTGAGGCAGGGGAGTACTTTCTTCCTGAATTGATGCTTGCCGGTGAGATGCTGACACAGATCGGCAACGAGGCCAAACCGCTCGTCAAGGACTCAGACTCAATTGGCGACGAATCCAGCAAGGGGACCGTCATCATTGCGACCGTACATGGTGACTTGCACGACATCGGTAAGAATATCGTCACGTTTATGCTCGACATAAATGGTTACAAGGTCGTCGATCTGGGTATCGATGTACCGATAGATACCATTGTTGATTCCATCCGGGAGCACGAACCGGCTGTAGTGGGACTTTCAGGGTTCCTGACACTCGCCTTTGATTCCATGAAGGAGACGATCAAAGCAATCGAGGAGGCGGGCTTACGAGAGCAAATCAAGATCATGATAGGTGGCGGTCAGGTGGACGATAACGTCAAGGTCTACACCCGAGCGGACGCCTTTGGGCGCAATGCCATGGATGCTGTCTCATTGTGTGCTGGCTGGATCGAACAGGCTGCGTAGTTGACCAGTAACATGACAGAGCCGAAGACAGCGCAGGAAAAATTCCAGGGACGTCTGGCCGCCTGGTTATCGACGGAGGGGAAGCCATTTGAGTCCGAGGAGATCGCCCAGACCTATCAAGAACGCGCAAAGCGTTTTCTGGATGTAGTCGATCTGAAGGAGCCGAACCAGGTTCCTACCGTGATGATGGTTGGCGGCTTTGTGGCAGCTTATGGTGGCATTTCGCTGGCCGATACGTTTTACGATGCAGAAAAGACGGCGCAAGCGAACCGCAAATATATGGAGGACTTTCAACCGGAATATCTCCTCGGTGGAGGCGGCATGCCGATGGGTAAGGTCTTTGATCTGCTGGGATACAGTTTGTACAAATGGCCCGGCGGAGACTTGCCGGATGATACGCCCTTTCAATTTGTCGAGGGCGAATATATGCCGGAAGAAGACTACGACCAACTCATCAGCAATCCGGAAGGTTATGTCCTGCGTAATTATTATCCCCGCATTTTTAAAAACCTGAAGGGCCTGGATAAGCTTCCCAGTCTTTTTGAACCAGCGGAAATAGTTGGTGTTGCGAAACTGCTGATGCCGCTCGCTTCGCCGCAAATGCAGGAGACGTTGGGAAAAATCGCCGAGGCAATAGAATACCTTCGATCCGGTATCGACGCTGCCATGCAATCCAACATGGCAAATTTGGGCCGATTTGGTGTGCCGAGCCTGACCAGTGGAGTGACCTTCGCTCCGTTCGATCTTCTGGCGGATTCAATGCGTGGCACCCAGGGCGCATTGACAGATATGTACCGGCGCCCGGGTAAACTCATTGCTGCCTGTGATGCACTCGTTGATCCCTCTGTTCGTATGGGGACAGCCGGCGGGTTGCCCGGAGGCCCATTTGTTGGCATTCCTTTGCACAAAGGTGCTGATGCATTTATGTCGAAAGAGCAGTTCGAAAAATTTTATTGGCCGTCGTTCAAAGCGCAATTGGAGGGCATTATTGAGGCAGGAATGATACCTCTACCCTTCGTTGAAGGCAGTTATAACAAC
>Ga0255052_10000500_pt1 | contig 31393 bp, 30 predicted proteins | sample JV7_2_21_MG_FD_188632 | JGI IMG/M metagenome (GOLD analysis project Ga0255052, IMG submission 188632) | Seawater microbial communities from Jervis Inlet, British Columbia, Canada - JV7_2_21 | ecosystem: Environmental > Aquatic > Marine > Inlet | place: Canada: British Columbia | collected...
GACCGACGTACGTAGGCGCCGATTTTCTTCGCGGCTTTCTTGCTCTCCGGAACCTGAAGCAGGAACGCCTGGAACACGTGCCACATTCCCGGCCAGATTTCGATCTCAACATTTCCTCCGGCGGCCTTCACCTTGTCGGCTGCCCGCGTCGAATCGCTGAGCAGGATTTCATCCTCGCCGACCTGAATGTACAGCGGCGGCAACCCCGACAGGTCGGCGTACACGGGTGACACCAACGGATTTTTCAATTCATCGTCATTGCAGTAGTGCGCCGCGACAATTGGCATATCCTCAGGCTGAAACCATGGGTCCTTTTTCGCGCGCGTCGTCATCGATTCACCGGTCGCGGCGAGATCAAGCCACGGCGACAATAGGCACGCCGCTGCAGGCAGCGGGTCGCCCGCATCGCGCAATGACTGCAATGTCGCCATCGTCAGGCCACCACCCGCCGAGTCGCCGGCAATGACAATATTTTCCGCCAAGTAGCCGTTCGCCAGTAACGAACGATACAGACCAACCGCATCCTCTATTGCGGCCGGAAACGGATGCTCCGGCGCCAGCCGATACTCGGGCAATAGTGCTTTCACACCGGAGTATTTGGCGAGGTAGCTGACTAGCTGCCGATGCGTCGCACAATTGCCCATGACGTAGGCGCCGCCGTGCAAATAGAGGAGCAGCTTGTCATCCGGGGAACCCTTCGGTGTCAGCCATTCCGAATTCAGTCCGTTGACCCTGGCTTGCTCGACCTTCACTTTCCTGGCCGTCCAAAGGACCTTTGCCGCCGAATGCCACTTCTTGCGCATAGCCTGCACATCGGCTTTCTCTGCATCAATGGTATTGAAGTACGCCCGGGTGGTTCGGTGTATGAATTTGGCGCGCAGGCTTGTCATGCCAGTATGATACGGCCATGAAGGCGCTACGCACACCCGATGATCGCTTCGTCGACTTGCCCGGCTACGACTTCGAACCCCATTACGTGGATATCGATGGTCTGCGCATGCACCACGTCGACGAAGGACCTGCTGATGCGGCCCCTGTGCTGCTGCTGCACGGCGAGCCGAGCTGGTCTTATCTCTACAGGAAGATGATTCCGCCGCTGGTGTCTGCCGGACACCGCGTCATCGCACCGGACCTGATCGGCTTTGGCAGGTCCGACAAGCCGACTCGGCAAAGTGACTATAGCTACGCGGGTCACGTTGCCTGGATGCGGCAGTTCATTGAAGCACTCGACCTGAACAACATCACGTTGTTCTGCCAGGACTGGGGCTCACTGATCGGTCTGCGCGTCGCAGCAGAAAACGAATCCCGCTTTGATCGCATTGCACTTGGCAACGGCGGCTTGCCGACCGGTGACCACGAGCCACCAAAAGTATTCAAAATCTGGCGTGCATTCGCGCGCTGGAGTCCCTGGTTCCCGATCGGCCGCATCATCCAGAAAGCGACGGTTAGCGACTTGTCGCGCGAGGTGGTCGCCGCTTACGACGCGCCGTTCCCGTCTGCCAAATACAAAGCCGGTACACGCGCCTTTCCCAAGCTGGTGCCAACGGTGCCGGACGACCCCGCCAGCGATGCAAATCGGGCTGCCTGGAAGGTGTTCGAAAATTGGGAGAAGCCGTTCCTGACGACATTCAGCAACCGCGACCCGATCACACGGCCGATGGTGAAGCCTTTTCAGGAGCGTGTACCGGGCGCGAGGAAGCAGGATCACGTGACGATACGTGACGCCGGGCATTTCCTGCAGGAAGACAAAGGCGAAGAACTCGCCGACGTGCTGATCGGGTTTATTTCTCCAGGTACTGGAGCTTGTCCTTAACTTCTCGCCACTCGTCCGCATCTTCGGGCGGGTCTTTCATCTCGGTGATGACGGGCCACTGCTCCGACAGCTCGGCGTTGATCTCGATGAATTTCTCCTGACCTTCGGGTAGCTCATCCTCGGAGTAGATCGCCTCGACCGGGCACTCGGGCTCACAAAGCGTACAGTCGATGCACTCTTCAGGGTCGATCACGAGGAAGTTCGGTCCCTCGTGAAAGCAGTCAACCGGGCAAACCTCGACACAGTCGGTCAGTTTGCACTTGATACAGGATTCGGTGACAACGAACGTCATTTGATGGTCCTCAATTTCTGGCCCGCGTACGCTATGCGAAGTGGGCACGCATATCAAGGGTCTGGGCAGGCCGGCTGTCGAGTGTTGTCGATCTCGGCCGCCAGGCGCTCAGCTTCACTGCCTAAATACGCCATCGCAGTAAGTTCGTCAGATGCGACGAGCAGCTCAAGGTACTTACGTACAACCGCAGCATCCCGCAAACCCATAGCATGCTGTGTGTCCGGCATTAGATCGAAGTACTCGCGGCGTTTCTCTTCGTGCCGGTCGGCCACCTGCTTCTGCCTTCTGGTATCTCCAGCCAGTTCGTACATATTCGTCTGCATGCTCAAACCGATGGACTTGCCCATGAAGGTGCGGCTGTCATGCTCCAGTCTTTCGCCCAGCCGCAAACACAGGTCTTGCCATTCAGCTGAATTGCCACCGCGGTCGCGGCAGTCGGTCGTGATCAAGTAGGAACTACTGATCATAGCTGCCGCAAATCCGAATGCGTCTTCCAGCGTCTCGTACGACGTCAGACCCGCTGAGGCGGCTAAGGCCCGATCAAACATGAGCACGTGCTCAGCGAAGTTGTCTTCAAAAGAAGCAGCGGACGCGGCATTTCTCAGTGCGTCCAGAGCACCTGCCTCGTCGGATCGACCCAGCCGGCTTCTCGCGACCTGCATCCAGGCGATCCCGTTGGATTTGTCAGCCGCGACCAAACGGCGCTCCAGCTCGACCCTTGGTTGTGCGCAATGGCCGCCGAATCGATCGCATAGTTCGAGATGTTGTGCTGCGATCATTGCATCGTCGGGTCTCCGTCTGGATGCTTCGCCCAGAAGAAGAGATGCGCGCTCGGGCTCGTCGCGCCAAACGAGAAGTGCCGCGACCATCAGGTGCTCGGCCTCGGCAGATGACTCGAGCACCGGCACCGACTGATCGATTAACTCGTCCAGTTTCGCCTGGATCTGCGCTTCCGTCAGTACTTCTTCGGGCTCCTTACATGTCCCGAACGCAATAGAACGCTCTGACATGAACGCTTTGATTTCACCCAGCATCTCGACATCGTCAGGCGCTTCGACGGATTCCATGATAGTAATCGGCGTCTCTTGTCTTGTTGCCAGCGACGCTACGATTAGCACCGCCACCGCAACAATGATCGCTACTAAGCGTGCCACCTGCTATCCATTGAGGAAACAAAGCCGTCGGCTTCAAGTTTGAGCGCGTGAGCGAGCAGCGATCGTTCCGCCCAGCCGTAGAGCTTGGGGTCCACATCCTGGTAAACGTGCGGCACCAGCTCGTGCGTCGTGAGACCCGGGTGCGCTTCAACCGCGGCGAGTACTTTCGCTTCGCGCTCCAGACGATGCTCGATGATCCAGTCGATGGCTCGCATTGGATCCTCGATCACCTCGCCGTGTCCCGGCGCGAGTGCAGCGACGTTCAGGTCCTTACAGCGTTGCAGTGACTCGATGTAATGCTTCATGTTGCCGTCGGGTGGGTCTATGACGACAGTTGAACCATCGATGACATGGTCGCCCGTGAAAAGCCAATTGTGTGATGCGTGCCGGTAGCACAGGTGATTGGATGCGTGCCCCGGCGTGTGCACGGCTTCGAGCCGAAACTCCGCAGTCTCGAGGACGTCGCCATCACTGAGAATTCGTGTTGGCGAAAATGTCTTGTCCTGGTGTTGCCCGTCGGGTGCCGGGATGCCGAGCACCTCAGCATTGTTTGCCTCGGCGAGCGACGCGACCGCGGGTGAATGATCCGGATGCGTGTGCGTGACGAGAATCCACTTTAAGCAACCGCTTGATTTTTCGACGATATTTTTGACGTGCTCAGCGATCGCCGGGCCCGGGTCGATGACAGCGATTTCGTTCTCGCCAACAAGGTAAGTGTTCGTACCCGGCCCCGTCATCATCGACGGGTTGGGCGCAACGACGCGGCGGACGCCCGGCGCTATCTCAGCGAATGCCGGCAGCATCCGCGTCGCCGGTTTCAACATGGGTTTTTAGTCGCTGCAGCGCCTCGCCAATTACGAAGTCGACTGGTCCAGCCAATTCTTCCAGTCCGCCCGGCCGATAGCCACCGACGACATATGAAAAACGTACGGTCGTTCCCTCTTCGGCGTCGAAGAACTCCCAGGTCATGTTGCCATCAACGCCGAGCAGACCCAGTGGCCCGAGGCCACCGGTCAGGCGCAACAGCACAGTGGGATTAACGAACGTCACCGTCAAGTGCACCACGCCGGCATGCTCACCGATGGCTTCACAAAAACAACCCTGCGGAACCGGGTCAATACTCATCTTGCCGGCATCGCCGGAAATCGTGTGGTCGCTGCTCCACCACTGTCCGACTTCGTAAATGGCCGCCCGCCACGCATCTTGCCGCGGTGCCGCAATCGTCACTTCATGCGCGAGTGAGAACCCACCAGGCGCAGCATCGACAACTTCGCCGCTCGCTATGCCGGCGAAGAAAATGGAGACAAGAAATGCGGCGAGGAAACGTTTCATTAGAGCACCTGTCTCAGCGATAGAACGGCTGTTAAGCTTACCCGAATCTATGAATGACGACATGCGAGTAGTATTTGAAAGCCGCAACCGGCGCGCCTGTGCCGATCGTGCGCTCGTGCTCGCGTCCGCTGAAATTCCGCATCAGGTCGTTGATGATTTTTCGGGCTGTGCCCTCATCGTTCCGGCCGAGTATTCTGCGCTGGCCATCTCGGAGCTGCGACTCTACGACGAGGAAAACCCGCCTCACCAGCCGGTTATGGCTAAGCCCTATCCCTACCAGAATGCGGTCCCGGGCATCGTCGCCTACGTCTTCACGATAATGGTTTTCGCCTGGCTCTCCTGGAATTCGGCGTTCAGCCAGGACTGGTTTGCGCAGGGGCGCATCGACGGTGTTTTTGTGCGCGCCGGTGAATGGTGGCGAGCAATTACGGCATTGACGATGCATGCTGACCTGCGCCACCTGGTGGGCAATATCGTATTCGGCGCTTTTTTTGGCCTGCTTGCCGGCCGCCTGCTCGGTTCCGGCATTGCGTGGCTGGCCGTCGTGCTGGCCGCGACATCTGGCAATTTGCTGAACACCCTGCTGCTTGAATCCGCGCATAAGTCCATCGGCGCGTCGACAGCCGTGTTCGCGGCGCTGGGGCTCACCGCCGGATTTGTGTGGCAGGCCAAGCTCATGTCGCAGGAGCGCTGGTCGTATCGCATCGCCCCGGTTGTTGGCGGTCTCGCCCTGCTCATGTACACCGGGACCGGCGACGAGAACACGGACATAGGCGCGCACTTGATGGGCTTCGTCTGCGGATTTGCCGGCGGCATGCTGCTGACGCGCGTGCGAGATCGGCTTGCCGATCCACATTGGCAGAGGGTGGCTGCGGGCGCGACGCTGGCTACACTCTTTCTCGCGTGGATTGCGGCTTTTGGTAGCTGACACGTCGCCACTTTCCTGTAGACTTCTGCTCGGGGTGGACGTACCAAGTCACAGCAGCCAAACATGAAAAAAATTCTGCTGTTCTTATTAGTTCTGGCATTGATTCTGACGACCGTGGCGTGGCTCCGCTATGGCGGCGGGCAGCCGTACCCGAATTTATCGACATCCCCTATCCTGGCCGAGGAAGCCCTCGAGGAAGTTCTCTCATACCGACTGCCAATCGGCAATGTAGCCGTCAGCAAATCCGGTCGCGTTTATTTTACGGTACACCCGGAAGCACGACCCAAAGGTAACAAGCTGCTTGAGTACGTCGACGGCGCCTCTGTGCCCTTTCCGAATGGCACGTCGCAACAAACCTTGTTCGACACGGTACTCGGCGTCGCCATCGATCGTTACAACCGCCTTTGGACGATTGATCATGGCAATCACGGCATGCGCACAGCGCGTCTGCTGGCGTTCGACCTCGACACGCGCGAACTGATCCACGATCAGCACTTCGACAAAGAGATCGCACCACAGGGTTCGTTCCTGCAGGACCTGCAAGTCAGTGCGGACGGACTCACGGTCGTTATTGCGGATGCGAGTTTCTGGCGCAAGCAGCCGGCCATCATCGTTTACGACATTGAGTCGGCCACCGCTCGCCGGGTGCTCGAATCGCATCACTCGGTTTCGGCCGAGGATTACGTCATAAAGAACAGTGGCCGCGTCATGTCGTTTGCAGGCGGAATCGTATCGCTGCGCGGCGGCGTGGATGGTATTGCGCTCGATGACGAGTGGTTGTATTTCGCCGCGTTGAGCGGGTCATCGCTGTATCGCGTCAGGCTTTCGGATATTCGCGATCCGGGCGCGCCCGATTCGCAAATCGCCGCGCGCGTCGAAAGTCTCGTCCAAAAACCGTTGAGTGACGGATTGAGCGTTGACCTCGATGGTCGTGTTTATGTTACGGACATCGAGCACAACGCCATTGCCAGGCTCGACAGCAATCTCGAGTTGCGCACGCTGATCAGTTCCAAGGCAGTTCGCTGGCCGGATGCGTTGTCGTTTGGACCCGACGGCTGGTTGTATGTCGCCGACAGCGCGCTCGGTAGCGTCATCCTGCAATCCAAAGAGCACATCAAGGAACAGGGCCCTTACAAAATATATCGCTTCCAGCCGGGAGCGGACGGGAACCCCGGACAGTAGGGACTAGTCCGCATTTCACGGGCTGCGCGAGAGGGTTATGGTCGCAGCCGTTCCGCCATACCTATGAGAGTAATGAGGGAAACCGAAGATGGACGAAATCACACTCCCTGACCTGGGGTTCAACTGGGAAGAAGTTTTAACGACAATCAAGACGAACGGTGTCGATCTGGCGATCAACCTGGCCACCGCAATCGTCATTTTTTATGTCGGTCGCATCGTTGTCAGGTTGATGACGCGCGGGCTACGCAAGGTCATGGACGCGCAGGAGGTCGACAAGACACTGGTAACGTTCGTCTCCAACCTGGCAAACATGGTGCTGATACTCATGGTTTTCATCGCGGCCATCGGTGCTCTGGGCGTACAAACGACATCCTTCATCGCCATACTCGGCGCCGCGGGTCTTGCCATCGGCCTCGCATTGCAAGGCTCTCTGTCGAATTTCGCATCAGGCGTATTGATCGTCCTGTTCCGTCCTTACAAGGTTGGTGACTGGGTCGAAGCCGCTGGCATATCCGGTGCCGTCCTCGAGGTTCAAATCCTGACGACCATCCTGAAGACGGGTGACAACAAGCAGGTCATCGTGCCGAACAGTCAGATCATGGGCAGCATCATTACCAACTACTCGGCGCACGACACGCGGCGTGTCGATATGGTCATTGGTGTCAGCTATGACGACGATCTCGACAAGGTTCGTAAAACGCTCGAAGAACTCATCGCAGCTGACGATCGAATTCTCAAGGATCCTGCGCACACCATCGCCGTTTCCGCCCTCGCCGACAGCAGCGTCAACTTCATTGTTCGTCCATGGGTAAAAACCAGCGACTACTGGGGCGTCATGTTTGACATGACCGAGGCCATCAAGAAGCGCTTCGACCAGGAAGGCATTTCCTTCCCGTTCCCACAGCAGGACGTGCACCTGTACAAAGCGGACTAGGCTGATCCGGACCCGGCGTCAGTCGGTGACGTCGGGCTCGATAAACAACCACTTCAAGTTTGGGATACGTGCCTTGAGTTTGCGCTCGAGTTCGTTGATATCCTGCACCGCGGCGTCAATCGTGATGCCGTCTTTGAGTTTGATTTTTGCGGCCAGCATCGTATCCGGCCCGTACTGAATCGTAATCGTATTGAACACGTGCACGATGCTGTCCTGTTCGGCGATGACCTCCTCGATAGCCTCCCGGATCTCGGGATCGGCCGATCGGCCGACAAGCAGCGCTTTGATGCGCCAGCCAATGAATGCCGAGATAACGAGCAAAATCACGCCGATGCACATTGAGCCCATCGCATCGTAAACAGGATTGCCGGTTACGAGGGCGGCGGTCAGGAAACCCAGCGCAAGAAACAAGCCGAGTTGCGCACCAATGTCCTCGCCCAACACAACGACGAGTTCGGAATTTCGCGTGTGCCTGAGCCATTCACCAAATGGCCGCTCGCCGCGTACATTTTTGATTTCCCGGAGGCATCCGAGCAGCGAACCGCCTTCGAGCAATATTGCGAGCACAAGCACGACGATCGCGACCCACACCTGGGACAGCTCTTCGGGATGATTGAATTTGTGAAAGCCCTCGTAGATCGAGAATATCCCGCCCAGCGTGAACAGCAGTATCGCGACGATGAAACTCCAGAAATAGCTGAGCTTGCCGTAACCCAGCGGGTGTTCGGCATCGGGTGGCCGCTGCGATTGCTTGAGCCCCAGGTACAAAAGCACCTGGTTACCCGTATCAGCGTAGGAGTGGATGGCCTCGGCCACCATGCTGCCCGAACCGGTAAGCCAGGCTGCCCAGGTCTTGGCCAGGGCAATAGCGAGATTCGCGACAAAAGCGTACAGAATCGCGCGCGCTGTTGAACTATGTGATCCTGAAGACATCCAAATTACCGTCCGTTGTGTCAACGCGACGCCGTGATTCGCGTTGAGCTACTGTGGGTAACTGAGTTTAATGGGAATCGAGATGGACGCAATCAAGACACTTGCCCTGATATTCGCAGGCGCTCTGGCCGCCGGCTGTGCAGCACAGCCGGATCCGATCATCGACATGAAAGGCGTCGACCTCGACCAGTACGACGAAGACTGGGCCGAGTGCGAGTCCTACACTGAGGAAGTTCTCGTTGCCCGTGGCGTTACCAAAGGCGCCGGGCTCGGTGCAGTTGTTGGCGCGGCCGCCGGCGCGATTGGCGGCAATTCGAGCGACGTGGCCGAAAGTGCAGGCGTTGGTGCGCTCTATGGCGGCACCCGCTCTGGCCTCGACGCCGATGAGATGAAGCAGACCGTATTTAAACGTTGCATGCGCGGCCGCGGTTATCGCGTCCTCAACTAGCTGGTTGACCTTCCGATAACTCTCAATTACTGTGTTTTTATACAGTAATTGGACCCTCCGATGTCAGCGCGCCCACACAAAGGCCGTGGAGCCGTTTCGCGCCAGGACGGCCGATTCACCACAAGGCCCGTCGAATTTGAGGACGAAGAAGCCGCCCGGCGCGACGCCGTGGCCCCCGAGACTGTGCTCAAAGCCATGCAGGCCGGCTCCATCATCAGCCACAACCGCTCCCCGGACGTGCCCTTCGACCGCTCGATCAACCCCTACCAGGGCTGCGAGCACGGCTGTATCTACTGCTATGCGAGGCCGAGCCATAGCTACCTCGACCTGTCACCAGGTCTCGACTTTGAAACCCGGATTTTCTACAAACCTAACGCTGCGAGCCGCCTGCTGGAAGCGTGGGAGAAACCTGGCTACGAGTGCAAACCAATCACCATCGGCGCCAATACCGACCCTTACCAGCCGGCCGAGAAATCGACACAGGTGACTCGGCAGTTACTCGAGCTGTTCGACGAACACCGCCACCCGGTGAACCTGATTACCAAGGGCAGCCTCATCACACGCGATATCGACCTGCTTGCCCGCCTGGCACAGCGCGGTCTCTGTTCCGTGGCCATCAGCCTGCCGACCATGAACGACGAGCTTAAACGCGTGATGGAGCCCCGCGTTCCCTCGGCCGAAGCGCGGCTAAGGGCCATCAGGCAACTGACGGAGAACGGCGTCCCGACCAGCGTGTTGATGGCACCATTGATCCCCGCGATTAATGACGCAGAGATTGAGTCGGTCCTGGAGGCTGTCGCCGCGGCCGGAGCTTCGCACGCGCACTACATCTTTCTCAGGCTCCCGCATGAAGTCAGTGCGCTTTTCACGGAGTGGCTCGAGGCGCACTTCCCCGACCGGGCAACACATGTCATGAGCCTGGTGCGACAAGCCAGTGGTGGCCGTGATTATGACAATCGCTTCGGTGTGCGACAGAAAGGTCGTGGCGCCTACGCTGACATGCTCGGCAAACGTTTCCACGCAGCATGCAGGCGCCATGGCCTGGCGCTCGATCGGTACCAGCACGGTCTTGACTGCGGACAGTTCATCAAACCAGGTCAGCGGCAGCTTGGACTGGACCTGTAATTCGGTATAGTGGAGCCACAGCTGCCAGCGACCGGATTCCAGAACTTATCCGGTCCAAATAAGTCTGACACCCTTGCCATGGCGATGATCAAAAACTCGAGATTCTTTAGTTTGGCGCTGATACTCATCGGCGCGTCTGCCTTGTATGCCCAGGATGAAGAACAGATCGTCCCGGTTGCAGAACAAGGCGTCGAAGACGACTACTCTGTCCCCGAGGCCACTCCCGAAGACGAACTCGCTGCTGAATTCGAGCTTTTCAAGCAACTCATGAAAGAAAACGTTTTCGATGAGGCAGATACCGTTGCCAAACGCGTCGTCGAACTCGCTATTCGAACCAGCGGTCCGCAGTCCAATGAGTTTGCAAAAGCGCTGACCAACCTCGCCATCGTGCAATTCCAGACCGAGCAATATGGCGCAGCACAACAGAACTTCGAGTCCGCGATCGAGATCATCGAAGATAACGAAGACCGTCTTAATGCGCAGTTGGTAAACCCGCTCAAAGGGCTGGGTGCCGCGCAACTTGAAAGTGGCAGGCCTGACCTGGCAACACGGACTTTCAAACGCGCTGTGCATGTAACTCACGTCAACGAGGGCCCACACAATCTCGACCAGCTGGATCTCCTCGAGTCCATTGCGGAGACCCTTGTGCGTATGGGTGACCTGGAGGCAGCGAAGGAAGCCCAGGACACGATTTACGCTATCAACGTCCGGGAATACCAACTCGACACACCGGAGCTTGTGCCTTCACTCCTGCGCCGCGCGGAGTGGCAACACAAGGCAGGCTTCATATTTGATGAGAGAGCCACCTACCGTCGCGCCATTCGAATCATTGAACGACACAGCGGCCGGGACTCACTCGACCTCGTCGAACCATTGATCCTGCTCGGCAGATCCTATTTCTATCTCGACGCGTCGGGACAGGTCTCATTCCATGACTCGAGTATGTCGTCGGGTGAAATCTATTTTCGGCGTGCCGCACGCATTGCCGAAGAACACCCGGAGACGAACTGGCAGGTTGTCGCCCAGGCTCAACTCGCGCTGGGTGACTACTATATGTACAACAACAACCCACAGCGCGGACGACAGGTGTATCTCGATGCATGGAGTTTGTTGTCGAAACAGGAGGACGGGCTCGACGTTCGTCGCGTTCAACTCGAACAGGTCGTTCCGCTGAAACAGAATAAGTTGCCGTTGTACGTCAGTTCCGGCGAAGACGAAGAAGCACCTGACGAAAAAGAGAATCCGCTTCTGCAGGGCAGCATCTCCATAAGTTACACTGTCTCGACCCGCGGGCGTGCGGCCAACCTCAGGATGATCGAGGCTCAGCCCCCGGAATTCGAGAAAATGATCGGCCTCGTTCAGCGCGAGGTTCGACGCCGGATCTACCGACCCAGGGTCGAGGAAGGAGAGGTCGTGGAAACGCCTGACCTGATCCTCGTGCACAAATACTTCTATCGGCAATCAGACCTCGATGCCGCGCGAGCCGCGATCGAGGCCGACAGCAATTAGTTCGCCGGTTCTTCGGAGGCAAGAAGCCATTTGCAAACGCCGTTTGCATGCAGTACTGACAGGCATCGCTTTGTTCGCTGCCGGGCCGGCTGTGGCGGCCGACTGCAGAGATGGCTGGATTTGCGTCGATACCATCCATCAGGGCGGTAGTGTGGAATTGCGTGCAAGGAATCTGCGCGAGTATCCGATCACCTACACACTGGGCATAGAATCACAGGATCTCGAGGTTAACGGACCGAAAACGGTTACCAGCACACTCGCGCCCAACCAGTCGGAACAGATCATGGTGTTGAGCGGCGGTGACGGCGGCAGGGAAGTCGACTACGACTATTCGTACAAGTGGACCGTCGGCGACATGGATGCGGTGCATGACGATGACCACCTGTATTCGTTGCCCTACGCAAGCGGCAAGTCATACCGGATCATCCAGGGCTATGGCTCGAGGTTCAGTCACACGGGTCGCGAAGAGTTTGCGATCGACGTCGACATGAAGGTCGGCACGCCCGTGCATGCGGCGAGAGCCGGCATCGTCGCCCGCGTCGAGGAATCGCACTCCAAAGGCTGCTGGGAGGATGGCTGCGGAAACTACGCCAACTTCATCGTGATCCTGCATGGCGACGGCACGACCGGCGAGTACTACCACCTGATGCAAGGTGGCTCGCAGGTTGAGATTGGCGACAGCGTGTCGCAGGGGCAGATGATCGGCTATTCGGGCAATACCGGTCACACGACAATGCCACACCTGCATTTTGCCGTGTATCGCCCCATCGAATGGGGAAAGACACAATCGATCCCGGTGCGTTTTCAGGGTGCGGACGGTATCATCGACCGCCCACGCCGACGGGCTCGCTACCAGGCCTTATGATCATGCACTTTGTGAACGGAAATCCCATCAAGGGACCCTTTGACAATCACCTTCGGGAGGCCGTATTTGCGCTCGGATGTTTCTGGGGTGCGGAGCGTCGTTTTTGGGAAACTGCTGGCGTTTTTACGACCGCGGTTGGATACGCGGGTGGCAGCACGGCAGACCCGGATTACAAGCTCGTCTGCGCTGGCTCCACCGGCCATGCCGAAGTCGTGCTTGTCGTATTTGATCCCGACGTTGTGAGCTACGAAGAGCTGCTGCGAGTATTCTGGGAGAGCCATAACCCGACGCAAGGAATGCGGCAGGGCAACGACGTTGGTACGCAGTACCGCTCGGCCATCTACACATATGATGACGAGCAGGTCGCGGTCGCGCAGCAGTCAACGCGTGACTACCGGGCCGAGCTGACCAAGGCCGGCTACGGCGACATCACCACCGAGATCAGACCACTCGACACGTTTTACTATGCCGAGGATTACCACCAGCAATACCTCGCCAAGAATCCTGACGGTTATTGCGGACTTGGCGGCACCGGTGTCAGCTGCCCTATCGGCCTGGGAGAATAGACTTGGCAAAGAAAACCAGAAAAGTGCGGAGACCGAGCCGCAAGAAGGCCGAGGAAGCCATTCACACACTGCTGTTGTGGGCCGGTGACGATCCGTGGCGCGAAGGCCTTGTCGATACGCCCGCACGAGTAGCAAGAGCCTACGAGGATTGGTTCAGCGGTTACAAGCAGGATCCGGTTGACTACCTCAAGCGCACGTTCGAGGAAGTCGAGGGCTATGACGAGATGATCATTCTGCGCGACATCGGCTTTGAATCGCATTGCGAGCATCATATGGCGCCAATCATCGGCAAAGCACATGTGGGTTATCTGCCCAGGAACAAGGTTGTTGGCATCAGCAAGTTGGCGCGAGTGGTCGAAGCATTCGCCCGGCGCTTCCAGGTACAGGAAAAAATGACCGCCCAGATCGCCAACTGCATCGAAGACGTACTGAAGCCAAAAGGCGTCGGCGTCATCATCGAAGCAGTACACCAGTGCATGACGACACGCGGCATCCACAAGACCGATGTGTCAATGGTCACCAGCCAGATGCTCGGCACTTTTCGTAAGGACGCGCGAACACGCGCCGAGTTCTTGCGCATGATTGACGGCGGTCGCTAAGTCTGCGCGAGCCATGAAACGTCTTATTATTGTCTGCGGGTCACTACTCGCTGCTGCGGCTCTCTACCTGCTGGCCTGGCCAGTACCTGTCGATCCTGTTGCGTGGGACGCGCCAACGGACCAGGGACTGGTTGATCCGTTCGGGCCTGACGACCGTCTCGGACGGGCCAGCGCCATTGATCTCGGACCTCACGATGGTCCCGAAGACGTAACCTCCGGCCACGACGGTCTCCTCTACGCGACGACCAAGGCCGGGCTGATCCTGCAAATCGACGGCTACGGCAAGGTTCGTGAATTTGCCGACGTCGGAGGCCGCGCACTCGGCATTGAAACCGACAGCGACGGCACATTCGTGGTCGCCAACGCCTACACAGGGCTGCAACGCATATCCCGAGACGGTCGCGTCGAGTCCCTGCTCAGTGACGTTGACGGTCGTCCACTGGTGTATGCCGACGACCTCGCCATCGCGAACGACGGCACGATCTACTTTTCCGAAGCGAGTACGAAATTCGGGGCACAGGGATCCGCCGGAACCTATGAAGGCAGCTTGCTCGATATCATGGAGCACGGCGGGCACGGGCAGATCATTGCATTTCACCCGGATGAGGGTCAGGCACGCATCGTCATCGACGGACTGCAATTTGCGAACGGTGTCGCCATTAGTGACGACCAGTCCTATCTGCTCGTCGCCGAAACCGGCTCATACCGAATACTGAAGCACTGGCTATTGGGGCCGAGAGCCGGCGAGACCGATGTCCTTATCGACAACCTGCCCGCCTTTCCGGACAACATCAACAACGGACTGAACGGCAATTTCTGGGTCGGCCTGGTCGCGCCACGGGTCGAGGTACTCGACGCACTTTCCGACAAACCATTCCTGCGCAAGATCGTGCAACGCCTGCCTGCCAGCGTGCGACCGAAGGCCGAACCCTACTCGCACGTATTCCTGATCGACGGCAACGGCGTGGTCCTGATGAATTTGCAGGACCCCGCGGCGAGGTATCCCGCGATAACGGGTGTTTACGAGACGAGCAATTCGTTGTTCATGACACGGCTGTTCGGCAACGAACTGCCCGTTCTCGATAAAGACGATCTGTAGGAGGGCCTTTAGGCCCGAATGTTCGGCCCTGAAGGGCCTCCTACCTCGGCAGTATCGACTCGTCGCCTTCGTAGTCCTCGCCCAGCATCTGCTCGCGAATCAGGGGAATGGGCGGCACCCCGTAGCTCAGAAACTGGTCGTGAAACTTACCCCACGCCTCACGGCCTCCACGCCCGTCGGTCCAGTCGTCGCGCAGTTTGTTGATCATGAGTTTGCCCAGCGTGTAATTCAGGTAGCCCGGATCATAAGTCCCACGATAGGCCTGCTGGCTCGCGTTGCCGAAGTCCTGAAACGCCATCTCCTCGAACATCTTCTGGCTTTCCTCGACGGTCATGCCTTCGGTGTGCAGGCCAATCGCCGACATATAGCGAACATTACGCAATAGCGCGTTGAGTAACTGGCCAATACGCACTTCCGGGTCGCCGTCACCGAGGCCCGCGTCCACCATCATCTGCTCGGTGTAGTGCGCCCAGCCCTCACTGAACGTGTACGTGCCGAAATGCTGTCCGACGTTGTTCTCAGTGCGATTTGAGTGCAGGAACTGAAGGAAATGTCCCGGCCAGACTTCGTGAACCGATGTCGCCAGCAGGTCGGTTTCGCCCGGAATATAGGCCAGCTGATCTTCCTCGGACCAGTTCGGATCAGGCGGCGCAATGTAGTAGGTCGAAGGCATGCCGGTCTCGAACGGGCCTGGAATATTGATGTAGGCGAAGTTGAATCGGCGGTGCGGCGGTGCCTCATCAACCAGTGCGTCTTCAGTTCCCGGGATGGAAGCGATGTTGTTGTCGACGACGAATTTCTTGATCATCGGCAATTGCGCCCTGGCGCCAGCCACTGCCCCGCCCTCGGGTTTGTTGGCACCCACCTTCGTTATGCAGGCCTCAGTGCTCTCTCCCGGTGCGAACTCAGCACAGGCCTCATACAGCATCGCGAGATTGTCATCGAGGTTTTTTTGTCCTGCCGCCTTAAGTTCGGCCAGCGTCACATCCACGCCCTGGCCCGATCGCAGCATTTTCAGGAATCGCTCTTCGCCAAGCGCGAAGTCATCCGTTGCGGTCGCTTTCTGCCCCTCGAGCCAGATTACGGATTGCTGAATCGCTTCGATAACGGCGTTGTTAGCTGCAGCGAACTGTCGCTGCAGTTGCTCGTCCTCGACCGGCGCGAAAATCTCGGGAACCGTTGTCGAGAGATACTCTACAAAGCCGGAGAATATGCGATGCCCCATTTCCACATACGGCGCGGGCAACGGTGGCTGCAGATTTTTCTTCATCTGCCCGAGCATGGCCGGCACTTGTTCCATGTACCGTGTGTATGCCGCCAGTCGCTGCTCGAGCGGTGCATATTCACGATCAACATAGACGCTGATACCTATCGCACGGGAGTAAACCAGCGGATTCTTTGTAAGGAATCCCGAATCACGAATGAAGAACAGATCACCACTCAGAGAGGCCGTCAGGTAATCGCGTTCGAAAGCCTCAATGCCTTCCAGGTCAGTGTAGGAGTTTGCCTCGGCAATCACTGCTTCGAGCCAGTCACCATAGGCGGCGATGGATTCAGCACTGAGGTCTGACATCTGCCCGTCGTATTGATGCAGCCCCGCATCAACGGCGTTTTCCGGATTCTGGCGGTAGTACTCGTCAATGACGGTTGCCACGTACTCTGCCCAGGGCTGCTTCGCTTCGGCGACCGGCTCGTCCGCGGACTTGCCACAGGCCACGAGTACGAAGCTTGCAGTCAATGCAAGAAGAATGGATTTTTTCATCGGTGATTCCTTTTTTGTTCGTTCTTGTTCGTTACTCGAGCCCCAACTCGGCAACACCCTGGTTAAACGTGATGTCGACCGGGATACTGGCTCTCGTCAGCCGGTCGAGGTCGGCCTGCAACTGCTCGCCGATGACGCCTTTCGTGTTAGTCAATTCGAGGGCGCCCTCATAGTCGCCATCACCCTGCAGGGTCAACAGCAGGCGCGAAAGATCGGCCATCGCCTCTCTCATGCGTTCGAGATCAACGGAATATCGTCCGCTTTCGGCATCCCGGACGAATGCGCCATGCTCAACAAAGAAATTGAAACGCACCATGTTTGCTTTGCCGTGCGCGCTACTGGCACCAAAGCGAATCGAGCGGAACACACTCGTCATGAACGTCACGTAGTAATCACGCAGATCAACTTCTCCGAGCTCACCGGCGTTGAACAGCGACGTGACCATGTAGAGTCCGAGCACATCCGCCTTGCCCTCCTCCATGCTCGATGCAACGTCGAGAAGCGCCTCGCTGACCGTACTGCTGCCATCTATCGTGTACTTGATGCCCAGGCCGTGGGCGACCTCGTGAAACATCGTGTTTGCGAAGAACGCATCAAATGTAATGTGTTGGCGCTGCGACTCAGCCACGAGCACATCCGCGATAGGCTCGAGAATTTTGTCGAACTTCGCCCGCATCGCATTCTTGAGCTGTAGCCGACGGGTACCTCTTTGCAACTGGACGTCTTCGTCGTTCGGCAAATTGATCGCGATGGTCTTGCCTCCTGCGTTGCTGTGGCCTGCGTAGTAGATGACGTCGTAGGCATTCAGATCAGAATCCGAACCCGGGGTCTCGAATTTATACTCGTCGGCCACCGGCAGTCCTTCCTGCAGTTCGGGCAGGAATGTCGCGAACCTTGCGAGCTCCGCGCTCCAGTCAAGATCCTTGATCAGCACATACGATTCGTAGGCTGCGCGATACCCGAACAAGCGGTCTTCGTACGATTCGATGGGGCCAATGACCACATCGATCTCGTTGTCCCTGACGTCCATCCAGTAAAGATCGCTCACCTGAAACTCGTCACTGATCAGAGCCGCGGCGCGCAACTTGAGGTAATTGGCAAAATCCTGACTGTCGGCCAGGCCCGCCGCTTCACGGAGCAAATCAGCTGTGGCCTTGAGCTCGTCTGCGTAGGCAACGTGATACGGGACCAACTTCAAATCGCCATTCTCATCACGCCGCACGAAAGAGTAGAGCCCTTTCTTGCCCGGCAGGTAGGCAGCCTCAAATTCCTCTTTCGACATGTCGACCGGGTAGAAATTGGCACCCAGTGGCTTCGGCCCTACGCCTTCAATGAATGGTCGCTCATCATCGAGGCGATCCCAGGGACCGTAGTTAATTTCCGCGAAGCGTCCCTCGTCGCCGACGCCGACAGATTCGAGCCACTCTTTGTAGTCGTCACCGTAGGCCTGTCGCCAGAACAGGTCATCCATGATCTCGGATGCCTCGATGAGTACACCGATCATCTCGCGCTGGTTGTCCGTGAGCAGACTCAGGTCCGCTTGCAGCGTAAATTCGGCGTAGATTTCGGGCCGTGGCTCGCCTTTGGTCAGGGGCTCGACCGTCACTTCCGGTGGCGCCTCAGTGCTGCAGGAAGCAATCGTCAGGGTAGCTAGAATGGCGAATATCGTTCGATGAGTCACGGGATCACCTTTGAGGAAAGAGGCCGATTATGGCCTTACAGGTCAACAACTTCTATATCGTCATGGCCGAGGTCGTGGCCAAGAAACTGGCCGCCCACGCGCGCAAATCGTGAGGCACCGTCGGTGGCGAGCAGAGCCAGTCCGCCGGTGTTGTTTTCGTCATTGGCCAGCGACAGCTCGGCCAGCAGCTGATTAGCGGCAATGGCCGTCGTGCTTGCCGAGTCTACAATCGAGATCCCATCGTCAAATACCGCCGCAAAAGTGTCCCTGAGCAGCGGAAAATGCGTGCAGCCAAGGATGACACTCTCCGGGTGACGCGCATCATTGCTAAGTTCGGACAGGTAGCGCTGCACAATCAATTCAGCGATTGAGCCGTCGTTCCAGCCTTCTTCCGCAAGGGAAACGAGTAACTCACAGGCGAGCTCGGTCACGGTCGCGCCAGCATCCAGGCTCAACAAGGCCTCCCGATACGCGCCCAGCCGAACGGTCGCCTCAGTGGCGAGAACAAGGTGTCGCCCGCCCGGCCGGGCTGCCACCGCGGCGCACGCACCGGGCTCGACTACCCCAATGACGGGTAGAGGGTCCATCTGCTCGCGAAGCGCCTGCAGCGCGACCGCGGAGGCCGTGTTGCATGCTACGACCAGCAGCTTGATGTTGCGCTGCTGCAGCAGGGCCGTTGCCTGGCACGCATAGCGGGAAATCGATGCGGGGCTTTTGGTTCCGTAAGGCAGTCGGGCCGTATCACCCAGGTAGACCAGATCCTCGTGTGGCATCGCCTCACGCAGCGCTTTGAGCACTGTCAGGCCGCCCACACCGGAATCAAACACGCCAATTGGCAATACTCTGGCATCGGATGCATTCATCTCAGCATTGTACTGTGGACGCGCGGCGCAATTGAATACAATGCCGATATGCAGAAAATAATTTATGGAACCGGTGGGTTAATTGCCTCGCTGATCCTCATCGGGTTGGCGCTGCCGCGCCACGCCCGAGTCGAGGTCGAGACGCAGATAGAAGCGCACCCTGCCTCGGTATTCGCACTCGTCGATGATTTTCGTCGCGTCGCCCTGTGGTCGCCGTGGCTGGACACCGACTCGAACGCCCGCATCGTTTACTCAGGCCCCCCGCGTGGCGTCGGTGCAACGATGACCTGGGATGGCACGATCATGGGTACCGGCACCCAGACGATCACCGAGAGCCGCGCACACGAACACGTAGCGACGTCGATCAACCCCGGTGAGGCCGGCGAGGCACGGACGTGGTTTGACCTGTCAGGCAGTGGCGGCACGACCATGGTCACCTGGCGTTTCGAAACCGACTACGGTTTCAATGTTGTGGGGCGCTATTTCGGGCTCGTGTTTGCCGGCGTGGTGCGACGTGATTACACGGCGGGTCTTGCCAAGCTAAAGGAATTTGCCGAAACCCTGCCCAGCGCCGATTTCAGTGACCTCGCGATCGAACAACTCGTCGTGCAGGCGGCCGAAATCGCGTACCTGCCGACCACATCCATTCCGGAGCCCGCGGCGATTTCCGAGGCCATGGGCGACGCCTATTTCGAAATCCTGAGCTTTATCGATGAGAACGGGCTCAACGAGGCCGGTGCTCCGCTCTCAATTACGCGCTCATTCAGTGGCTCGGAGCTGTTGTTCGACGCCGCCATTCCTGTGCGGGGTGTCGTTGATTCAACGCCGCGGGACGGTGCATTGGTCAAAATCGGGCAGACCTACGCCGGTGACGTCATTCGGGTGCGACATACTGGCTCCTACCGCACGTTGGGCACGACGCACCGGAAAATTGCCGCCTACCTGGCCGCGCTCGGGATTGAGCGGGCGGGAGATGCCTGGGAATCCTACGTCAGTGACCCGACCAGGGTGCCGGAATCGGAACTACTGACCTACGTTTATTATCCGGTCAATTCGACTTAACAAGAAACGGCGGAACGACCTTCGGCTCTTTGCCGTCAAGCGGCAGCAATTCCTGGCCGCTGTCGCCGAGTCGGGAGATCTCGCCGTAGAGAGAAACAACCGAGGTTGCGCACTCGGCGGCCTCTTCGACCGACATCTTGCGCACCGATGCACAGATCGGCCCTTCGCCATTGAGTGGCGTGACCCGGTTCATCTGGTGTCTGAGATCTGAAAACGGCTGTTTAAGCGCGATGGGCAACTCGTCTTCACTGATGGCCCCGAGATTTTCTTCGTAAGCTCTGATAAGTCTTTGTTTTATATGGCCATGGCCAGACAGCACCGAGACTGCGGCGTAAAAGCGGTCCACGTGGTACGACATTTCCACTCCAGCGTTTTCGTTATTGTTAGACCGCTTTTTTTTTCAAACTGAGCGGCTTCATTACGCTTTAGAGAAAAACTTCCTGTTTTACCGGTCCTCTAAGCCGGCGAATCCCTTCTTACTCTCGATCTTTCAATTACCTGCGTCTGGTTTTTATAGCAGACATCGCAAAGCGCGCGCAAGTGGGGGAAATTCCCTATACCTTTTTAAATTCCACGGTCCAGTTTTCCTCGCCGAGCTCGCGATCGATCGAGAACAGAGCATCTGACTGGCCAACCGCCCACTCGGTGGCGAGCGTTTCGGTCATGACATAGTCGCGGTGTGCGGCGAGTGCCTTGCTGACGCCCTCAGAGCCTGACACACCGAGCAGTATGCGATCGGAGACCTCGAGACCAGCCTGCTTGCGGGCGTCCTGTACAGAGCGCACGATCTCCCTGGCAATGCCCTCGTCAACCAGCTCGTCCGTCAAGCTTGTGTCGAGCTCGGTCAGGTAGCCCGAGTCCTCGGCACAGGCAAAGCCTTCAGCCGCCTCGGTTTCGACGAGAAAGTCCTCAGGCTCCAGGGGCTCATCAATCATCGGCACCGCGAAGCGCTCGCCTCGTGTCGTAGCCTTGGCAATCTCAGCGCCATCTGCCTCGGTCTCGAGCCATTTCTTGAGCGCCGGGATCTGCTTGCCGTAGCCGCGCTTGCCAAGCGCGGGCATATTGGGACGAATTCGGTAGGTCATATGGCTCGCGTCACGCGCAATGAACTCGATCGCCTTTACGTTGAGCTCCTCGAGTATCTGCGGTTGGTGTGCCTCCAGTGCAGCGCGCGCCTCGTCAGTCGGCGCACGCACCAGCAAGCGCGACATTGGTTGACGCGTTCGGACACCGGACTGTCCTCTGGCCGCCCGACCCAGATCGACGACTTTCTGCACGACGCCTACATCGTGCAACAGGTCATCATCTCGCCATGCAGGGGGTGCCTCGGGCCAACGTGACATGTGCACACTCTCTGGCGCGTCCGCGTCCACTTCGCGGACCAGGTTCTGATAGACGTTCTCGGCGAGGAACGGTACGAAAGGTGCCATGAGCTCGGTCACGCCGGTGAGGCACTCGTACAGTGTCAGGTACGCAATGTGCTTGTCTTCCGGGTCCGTCGATTTCCAGAAGCGGCGCCGATTCCGGCGCACGTACCAGTTGCTGAGCTGGTCGACGAACGATTCGATTGCCTCACCCGCCCGCTTGGCATCGTAGTCGTCCATCGCCTCTGTACAGCTGGTGATTGTCTTGTGCAGCAGCGCCAGCGCCCAGCGATCGATTTCGGGCCGCTCATTAGCCGGCACATGCCGTTGCAGGTCAACATCGTCGAGACGCGCGTACAGCACGAAGAAGCCATACGTATTCCAGAACGTATTGATGAACGAACTCGCAACATCGGCAACGATGTCGACCGAGATGCGTTTTTGCACGTCGGGCGACAGCCGCGCGAGAAAATACCAGCGCAGCGCATCAGCGCCGACCGTGTTGAAGACGTCGTACGGGTCAACAATGTTGCCGAGTGACTTCGACATTTTCTTGCCGTCTTTGTCGACAATGTGGCTCAGGCAAATGCAGTTCTTGTAAGCAACGTTGTCGGACACGAGCGTTGCGATCGCGTGCAACGAGTAGAACCAGCCACGCGTCTGGTCGATGGCTTCGCAAATAAAATCTGCCGGGAAGTGCGTATCAAAAGTGTCCTTGTTGTCGAACGGGTAATGCCACTGCGCATAGGACATGGCACCGGAGTCGAACCAACAGTCGATCACCTCTGGAACGCGCCGCCAGGTCTTGCCGTCCTTCTCGAACGTGATGTCGTCGATCGCAGGTCGATGCAGGTCCAGCTCGCTGAGCGGTTCGCCCGCCAGTTGTTCAAGCTCTCCGACGCTGCCGATACATTCGTACGCGCCTTCGCCGTCGGTCCACACTGGCAACGGTGTACCCCAGAAGCGCTCACGCGACAGCGCCCAGTCAACGTTGTTTTCCAGCCAGTTGCCGAAGCGACCTTCGCGAATATGTTCGGGTACCCATTTGATCGTGTTGTTGAGTTCGACCATACGCTCGCGGAATTTCGACGTGCGAATGTACCAGGCGTTCTTGGCGTAGTAGATGATCGGGTCTTTGGTGCGCCAGCCAAACGGATAGCTGTGAGTGATTCGCTCGGAGCGAAACATCAGGCCGCGGTCTTTGAGGATCCGGATCAGTGGTTTGTCGGCATCCTTGAAGAACATGCCTGCAACCGGCTCGACGTCGGCAATAAAATGTCCGTCGAGGCCGACACCGTGCACGACAGGCAATCCGTGCTGCTGCCCGAAGGCGAGATCGTCGACGCCATATGCAGGCGCGGTATGCACGATGCCGGTACCACTTTCGGTGCTGACAAAATCTGCTGCATACACCTGGAATGCGGCATCAGAATCAACATCGAGGTAATCAAACAGGCGCTCGTAGCGAGTGCCAAGCAGTTCGCTGCCTTTGACGGTCTTGACGACGGTGTGTTCCAGATCGTGCATGACAGACTCGCGCAATGCTTCGGCAACGATCAGTGTCTCGCCGTCAACGGCGCAGTAGCTGTAGTCGATATCTTTGCCCACGGCGAGCGCGAGGTTTGACGGCAATGTCCAGGGGGTTGTCGTCCAGACGAGGATAGACGTGTTGTCCTCACCCACGACCTGGAATCGAACAGTAATCGAGGGGTCCTCGGTATCCTGGTAGCCCTGTGCGAGTTCGTGCGACGACAGCGTCGCGCCGATACGGGGATCGTACGGCACAACCTTGTAGCCGCGGTAAATGAGGTCCTTGTCCCAGATGTCCCTCAGGAGGTACCAGACCGACTCGATGTAGGAGTTGTTGAGAGTGTAGTAGGCCTCGTCGAGGTTGACCCAGAAGCCCATGCGCTCGGTCATTTTCTCCCAGTCGCCGATGTAGCGCATGACCGAGTCGCGGCAGCGCTTGTTGAACTCCGCGATGCCGACCTTCTCCTCGATTTCCTTCTTGTCGAAAATGCCGAGTTCTTTTTCGATCTCGTGCTCAACGGGCAAGCCATGCGTATCCCAACCGGCTTTTCTCGGCACGTAATAGCCGCGCATCGTTTTGTAACGCGGGAACGCGTCCTTAAAGCTTCGTGCGAGCACGTGGTGAATACCCGGCTTGCCGTTCGCTGTCGGCGGACCTTCATTGAAACTGAATTGCGGGCCACCTTCGTTCTGGTGCAGCGTCTTCGCGAATGTATCGTGCTCGCGCCAGAACTCCAGCACCTCGTTCTCGAGTGCCGGCCCGTCGTAGCGGCCCTGAACTTCCTTGAACAACACTTCTTTAGAACTCAAAACTAGATCTCCAAAACAAAAACGCCCCGGACGCACTAACTGCGTCCGGGGCGATTCTTGAAATTCGCGGTACCACCCGGTTTTACGACACCCTCGCGGCTGTCGCCTTATGGGTCTTGTGACCCGTCGCCCGTATCGGGGGCCAACCGGCTGCGCCTGCTCATGGCTTTTCGGGCAGCGACTCCGGGGTGATATTCAGCGGATTCCGGCCCGGGGCTCGCACTATCTCCCGGTCGCTTTGGCCACAATTGCCCGCCTGTTTGTCCCCATCAGCGTCTTGCGAGGGAAATTAGCCGTAAGTGACCGTAATTACAAGCGAATTCTATGAACCCTCGCGTTTGCTCTCGCACTCGATGCAACGCAGAGCTGTAGGGTCAAACTCAAGCCGCTTGGGATTAATGGGCGCGTCGCAATCCCTGCAAAGACCATAGTCGCCATCGTCGATTCGCTTCAGCGCCGCCTCGATGTTTCTCAACATGGCCTCACGCCGCTGCCCGGACGCCTTCGCCATGGCCTGCGCCTGCATGGCATCCATACGCGACAGCCGGCCGACTTTGGACTGGTCCAGCTCGACCACCGCCGCCGATTCCGCGCTGGTCGCCACCATAGCCTGCATCTCTTCACGAAGTTTCAGCAACCTGTCGCGCATTTTGTGAGAATACCCCGAAATGTTCCCCGAACCGCATTTCATCGACATCAACGGCATTCGCATGGCCGTCCACGAAATGGGCGCCGGCGAACCTGTCATCTTCGTGCATGGGTTTCCCGAGCTCGCGTTCTCGTGGCGCTTCCAATTGCCCGCCATGGCTGCGGCTGGCTGCCGGGCAATAGCACCGGACCAGCGCGGCTACGGCAAGACTGACGCACCACCGGACGTCGAGGACTATCGCGTCGAGGAGTTAGTCGGTGACCTTTGCGGACTGCTCGATGCCCTGCAGCTCGAGCGCGCGACATTTGTTGGCCACGACTGGGGTGGCCTTGTCCTGTGGCACATGGCGCTGCTGCAACCTGACCGCGTGGAACGAATGGCGGTGCTGAACATTCCGTTCTGGCCAAGATCACCGTCGGACCCTATTGAATTGGCGCGCCAACGCCTCGGCGATGATTTTTACATCGTCAACTTCCAGGACTCACATGCAGCAGACCATGCGTTCGCCGCGGACGTCGGTCACTTTTTCGACATGCTGATGCGCAAGAACCAGGTCAGTCGAGCCGAGTTTGAGAAACTGCCGCCCGAGAAACGCGTTCTCAGCCTGCTACAGACGATTGCGAGAACCGAAGCCAGCGGCGACCCGATCTTAAGCGCCGAGGAGCGCGCCGTCTTCGTCGCTGCATTCGAGAACAGTGGTTTCACCGGGCCCATCAACTGGTATCGCAACTGGAGCCACAACTGGGAATCGATGCAAGGTGTGCCGCAACTCGTCAATGTGCCGACCTTGTTCATTGGCGCCGAAAACGATGTTTTGATATCGCCCGAACATATCGAGGGCATGAAGCCCTTCGTCCCGGATCTGGAGATTCACATGCTGGAATGTGGCCACTGGACGCAGCAAGAGAAGCCCGAAGAGGTCAATGAAATTCTTACCGCATGGCTTGCACAGCCGAAACCGCTGTAGGAGGGCCTTTAGGCCCGAACTCCCGATTTTATGCGTGCGACACTCGGCAGGTCTCGCGCAACCCTATGCAGGTGGCTGCTGAATACGCACATGGACGAAATCTACGCAAAGGGCGTTACTCTGAACGAGGTCGAATCTACCTTGTAACCTCTTGCTGCCAACAAAGAAGAAAGTTGTTCTCGGCATCGTATCTCGCAAGTACGCTGTGTGATCAATTTCCCCATCAGGACAAGCTCGACGGTCGTTTGACGTTGGCTTTTGTTGTAATGCCAGATCATTTTCACTGGCTTGTACAACTAACGAACGACGTACTCCTGTGTGAAGTCGTTAATTCCATGAAGGGTCGGTCGGCCCGCGCGATCAATCTGGCTCGAGGCTCCAGGGAGAGCGTCTGGCAAGCGGGTTTTCATGATCGTGCGTTACGCAAGACGGATGATCTGCAGATAATGGCGAACTACCTGATTCACAATCCCGTGCGTGCAGGTCTGGTGCACGTACCGCAAGAATATCCGTATTGGTGGTCAGCGTGGCATCGGAAAGACAAGGCCCCTCGGGCCTGAAGGCCCTCCTACAACTGCTGGTTCGGACCTGAAGGCCCTCCTACAACTGCTGGTTCGGACCTGAAGGCCCTCCTACAATTGCTTTCATGCCCTGCGAATACGACACGTACGCCGCCCCGCCTACGATAATAAAGTTGATGATCTCGGGCATGGTCACAAAGCCCGTACCGGTCTCGAGCATGGTGTCTGTAACGACCATCGAGCGCAGCGCCATGCTGAAGATCAGTGCGATCAGCGTGCCCAGCGACTCCACGACCCCGATAAACGTGCTCCATTGTGGCCGCAAGATCATCAATGCCAGACAGGCGAACAGCACGGCATAGTAGCCGAACCGCAGGCCAGGCATGTTCTCGAGGAACGCTGCACGCAGGTTGATGCCGAAGCCATAGTCCAGCGACATGAACACGGCCGTAGCGGCGTAGTAGATGATGAGGAAATTGCTGCGCATATCGGGCACAGTTTACTGAAATCCGCAGACATCCTCACAGGTGCATACCGTGGTTGAAGAAATTTCCCTACAAGGCCTGCTGCTCGGCCTGCTGCCAGCTGCTATCGTCATCGGCATCATGTTTCGCTGGTCCGCAGGAGGGGCAACAGCGGTCTATGCGACGGCACGAATGTTGATCCAGCTGTTACTGATCGGTTACGTGCTGGTCTACATCTTCGAAGCAGAGCATGCGGCCATTATCGGTGCCGTGCTGATCGTGATGCTCGTCATCGCGAGCTGGATTGCTATCCGACCCGTTGTCCACAAACAGGCACACGTCTTCCGTAATGCGCTGATCGCGATATCCATCGGCGGCATCCTGGTTCTGGCGCTGGTAACCCAGGTTGTCATCGCTGTCGATCCCTGGTTCAACCCCCGCTACGTCGTGCCGCTTGCCGGCATGGTGTTTGCCGGCGCGATGAACTCCGTCAGCCTGGCGGCTGAACGATTCGAGTCCGAGATCGGTCGAAATGTCTCTGTCAGCGAGGCCCGACGGATCGCGCTGAGCGCCGCCCTGATACCGATCATCAACTCGCTGTTTGCCGTTGGCGTCGTGGCACTCCCGGGAATGATGACCGGACAAATCCTCTCCGGTATCTCGCCGTTGATCGCTGCCAAATATCAGATTGTCGTTATGTCGATGCTATTTGGTGTGTCCGGTTTGTCTGCGGCGCTCTATCTGCAGCTGCAGACCCACACCCGGCAGCCGAGCGACTAGCACGGCGCTTACGGTCAGCCAGATTTTGTGCAATATTCAGGACCTGGATCAGGTCTATGTGAGCTAACGCCCCTCGAGGAACCATAATGCTGATCAAGAAACCTGCCGACATTCGCCCGTCCGAGATCACGAGCGAGCAGAATTACGTCAACCGCCGCGATTTCATTCGTGCCGGCAGTATTGCCGGAGCATCGGTGCTCGCCGGCACGGCATTCGGCGCGGTCGTTCCGGAGGGCGAACGGGCAAAGCTGCCGGATGTTGGCAAGAGCCCCTTCAGCACGATTGAGGCACCCAACAGCCACGAGGACGTCACGACCTACAACAATTACTACGAATTCGGCACGGGTAAGGAAGACCCCTACCGCAATGCCGGGCAGTTCGATGCACGACCCTGGTCGATCACTGTCGATGGTCATGCCGGGAAGACCGGCACGTTCCATTTCGAAGACTTCATGAAACCGTTCGACCTTGAAGAGCGCATTTACCGCATGCGCTGTGTCGAGGCGTGGTCGATGGTTATTCCGTGGGTCGGGATTTCGCTTGCCGACGTGGTGAAACATTTCCAGCCAACGTCGAACGCCAAGTACGTCGCCTTTGAAACACTCAATGACCCGGTGCGCATGCCCGGGCAGCGACGCCGGGTACTCGAATGGCCCTACAGAGAGGGTCTTACGATTGCCGAGGCAACCCACCCGCTGGCCATTCTCGCCGTTGGCGTTTATGGAGAGTCACTGCCGAACCAGAATGGCGCACCCATACGGCTCGTCGTTCCCTGGAAGTATGGCTTCAAGGGTATCAAGGGTATCGTTCGCATCAGCTTTACTGAGGAGCGACCGCCAGTTAGCTGGAATATCGCTGCGGCGAACGAGTATGGCTTCTATGCCAACGTCAATCCCGACGTTGACCATCCGCGTTGGAGTCAGGCAAGTGAGCGCGCCATTGGCGGCGGTTTGTTTGCGCCGAGGAAACCGACGCAGATGTTCAACGGCTATGGCGAACAGGTCGCCCACCTTTACGACGGCCTCGATCTGCGCAAGAACTTCTAGTCTTTAGGTGAATACGCTGCAAAAAGTCCGGTTTGTCGGCAAGCCGCTGGTATTCCTGTTGTGCTTGTTGCCTGCAGCGCTCGTCGTCGGTGATGCGTTGGGGATTACGGGACAACTCAGCGCGAATCCGGTCGAAGACATTCTCGACCGATTCGGCAACTGGGCGATACGCCTGATCATGATCACACTGGCCGTCACGCCGCTGCGTCAGATTACTGGCTGGAACTGGCTGACTCGTTTCCGGCGTATGTTGGGGTTACTCACGTTTTTCTATGCCCTCATGCACTTTTTGACCTGGCTACTGCTCGATCGCGGACTGGCAGTTGACCCGGCATTTGAATGGGCTGCCATTCTTGAAGATCTGACTGAGCGGCCGTTCATTACGATCGGCTTCGCAGCACTGCTGTTGTTAACGGCGATGGCCGTGACATCGACCAATGGCATGCGCCGGCGCATGCGACGCGCCTGGGACAAACTGCACTACAGCGTCTACGCCGTAGGTGTGCTGGGCGTGTGGCACTACTGGTGGCAGGTCAAGAAAGACACAAGCGACGCGTGGATCTATGCCGTGATACTCGCGGCATTGCTCGGTTACCGCATCTGGAAAAAAGCCAGGCATTAAAAAACCGGGGCGGCTCGCAGTCGCCCCGGTTCCGTCACACCCGTCTAGCGCGGTTAGGCGATTCTAGCGGTGTGGCGAGATGGGAAGTCCTCGAAGAACTCCTCCATGCTGTGGGTGAGAGGCGCGGTCCGTTTTACATCAACAACCCTCTGGTGGGGTTCGAACTTATGCAGCATTGACATACAGCTCACCTCCTTCCCGTTCTGGCACTGGCAGTTTCCTGCCAGCCCACTAGATATATTCTCCCCGGTCCATGAACAACATCGGGGAAACTCCGGATTGAAGTCTCCCCAGCGGTTGTGTCCAAATGGTGTCAGCTAACGGCGCGTAGTTCGACGTCCGATTTCGGCGCCTGAACCGACCATCCGGAACTGAAACGCCGATACTTCATCGCTTCGTCCAGCCGCTCCCTTGCCATTGCCACTGCAGCCTCGCGCGGCAAAATGCGCTCGTGTTTCATGCGCTCCAGTACTTCGGCTGTGTTGTTACGGATTTTCTCATCGATAATCGGGAAGACCTGTGCCTCGGTGCCACCGGCAAGTTCAATGGCACCACAGATAACGCCGCCGGCATTTGCGATGAAGTCCGGTACGCACAGTACGCCGCGACGATGCAGCATGGCTTCAGCCCGTTCGGTGATGCCGATGTTGGCACCAGGAACGATGAGTTTCGCCTTGACCGTCGCCTGGTTATCAGCGCGAATGACGTCAGGCCTTGCGGCCGGAACCAGGATGTCGCAGTCGACACTGATAATCGCTTCACGCTGCAGCCGCTCGCCGCCTTCGAAGTCGGCAATACGACCACCTGCTTCTACGTGCCGGGTCAGGGCCACAATATCGAGGCCTGCAGAATCGTGCATGGCGCCGCTGTAATCAGCCGCAGCGACGAGTATGGATCCACGCTCTGCAAAGAAGCGGGCAGCGTGTTTGCCGACGGCACCGAATCCCTGCATTGCTATGCGCGCACCCTTGAGCTCGATGCCCAGTTGGTCCTTGGCAACGTCCGCACTTGCGACAACGCCGTAGGCGGTTGCGCCGATTTCGTCCAACGGAATTCCGCCAAGGACTTTAGGCAATCCAATGCTGCGTCCGCCCTCGTCCCTGACGAGCGCCATGGCAGCTTCGTTGGTGCCCATATCGGGACCGGGAATGTAATCCGTCAGTTGCTTGACGCTCCTAGCGAAGGCGCGGATCAACTGCTCCTTGCTGGATGGCTCCATCGTCGGGTCACCGAAGATGACCGACTTGCCACCACCGTGTGGGAGGCCGGCGGCGGCGTTTTTCAGTGTCATGCCGCGCGCCAGGCGAAAACACTCGTCCAGTGATACGTCCGGGGCCATGCGCACACCACCGATGGCGGTGCCGGCCGCTGTGTTGTCCACGACGGCTATCGCTTTGAGGCCGATCGCCGGCTCGTACATATGCAGGATGGTCTTGGGACCAAGATCATCACAGAAACGAAACGCGGATGTTGTCATCTCACTGCTCCCATGGGTTGTGATGTTCTACTGGTTTGCTCGAGTTCTTTGGCTATTTGCTCGCGCAGTATGAATTTCTGCACCTTGCCGGTGACTGTCATCGGGAATTCGTCAACAAAGCGGACGTAGCGAGGAATCTTGAAGTGCGATAGTTCGCCGCGACAGAAGTTGCAGATTTCGTCTACGGATGCCTGTTCACCCTCAGCCAGCTTTATGCAGGCGGCGATTTCTTCGCCGAATTTCTCGTCCGGCACACCAACGACTTCGACCTGGTCGATTTTTGGATTGGTGTACAGGAAATCTTCGATCTCTCGTGGATAGACGTTCTCTCCACCGCGAATCAGCATGTCTTTGCTGCGACCGACGATGCGCACGTAACCGTCTTCATCCATCGTGGCGATATCCCCGGTATGCATCCACTGACCCTGGTCGCCATCGCCCCAGTAACCGAGCATGACGTTATAACCGCGCACACATAGCTCACCAGGCTCATTCAACGCGACGATCTGATCGTTCTCATCGACGATTTTTACCTCGGTGTGCGGCAGAACGCGGCCAACGGTTCCGACGCGCAGGTCAATCGGGTCATCCGGAGACGTCTGCGTTGACAGAGGCCCTGTCTCGGTCATTCCGTAGCCGATTGTGATTTCGCTCATGTGCATGTCGTCGATGACCTGGCGCATGAGTTCGATCGGGCACGGTGCTCCCGCCATGATTCCCGTTCGCAGGGAGGTCACGTCATAGTTCTGAAAATCAGGATGGTCGAGCATCGCGATGAACATCGTCGGCACGCCGTGCAGTGCCGTACAGGCCTCGTCTTCGATCGCCTGCAATGTCGCTTTCGCTTCAAACGCGGCTCCCGGGAACACCACAGTGGCTCCCCTCGTTGCACACACCAGCGTGCCGAGCACCATCGCAAAGCAGTGGTACATCGGAACCGGAACACACAGGCGGTCTTTCTCAGTGAATTTGAGCACCGTGGCGCAAATAGCGGCGTTGTTGATCATGTTGTGGTG
>Ga0255052_10000501_pt1 | contig 31391 bp, 24 predicted proteins | sample JV7_2_21_MG_FD_188632 | JGI IMG/M metagenome (GOLD analysis project Ga0255052, IMG submission 188632) | Seawater microbial communities from Jervis Inlet, British Columbia, Canada - JV7_2_21 | ecosystem: Environmental > Aquatic > Marine > Inlet | place: Canada: British Columbia | collected...
GATATATTTTGCAGAAGTTCCAGCCTAACACTCGCTTTGTTGAAATGAATAAAAACGAGACGCAAAGCGATGAGGAAATGGAAGAACTCGCAGAGGCAGCGAGAAAGCACATACCAACTGCGGAGTGGAGAGGGAGATGAATTACGAATTTGAAGGGGTATCGGCACATGAAATATAAAAAACTGATTTTCATCCTTTTCGGTTTAATTCTAATATCTACTGGACTTTACATAGCCGAACCAATAAGCAGTATTTTAGGATTAATTTTTGGGCTATATGGGGTATTCTCAAGCGAAAAACAATCTGAAGAAATACAAAAAATTTCAGCTAAAACTGAAATTGAAAAACAGATTGATATGTACACAGACATTGCATATTCAAATCATTGGAACTGGCTCCCAAACGATGTGGGTGTTAATGACCATAGATATTCTGACTATTCGAAAGTTATTGACAGTTTTAGGAGTTATTTAGAAAAAGTTGATTCAGAAATTAAGGATACATACCGTTTTGTTGTAAACAAATTTAATTCAGGTTATAAGCAAGATGAAAGACACGAGTTATGGAAAAAATATGAAGAAGTAAGGGAATTTTCCAGAAAAAAAGCAGAAAAACTCGGAAACGAATTTACGGAGTGAAAGGAAATAGAATGTTAACTGAAACCGCTCCGTCTCCGCAGCGAGCCCTTGAACTTGTGTACGGCTCTGGCAGCAGCCGCTCGATGATTCTAATTCTCGGTGAGTGTAGTGTGAGCTATCAGGGTCGTGCCAAGAGCTTTCTCGATTTTGGTGAGCGGCTTGTAATCGTGAAAAAAGACGGCGCAGTGCTTGTGCATCAGGGCGCATCCCGTGAGCCTGTGAACTGGCAGCCGCCGGGGAGCAGGCCGATTTATCAGGCGGCAGGTGACAAGTTTGTAATCCGTGCTGAGAGGACGAAGGCGCGGGAATATATGAAAATCGAGTTCAGACGTATCGACATGCTCACGCTCAAAGTCTTGTCTGATAAAGCAGAGCTAAAGCTCGCGGGCATGGAGGAAGACCTTGTTAATGCGATTATTGAAAATCCGGCTCTAATTGAGGAGGGCCTGCGTATCGCTGAAAAAGAACATCGGACTGAAAGCGGATCAGTGGATATCTTCGGAAGAGACAGTTCAAATATACCAGTTATAATCGAGGTGAAGAGAGGCAATCCCACGATTTCCGCGGTCTATCAATTGGAATCATATGTCTCAGATTTTCGCAGGAAAAACAGTGATGTTAAGATTCGGGCGTTTCTCGTTGCGCCACGGATTCCGCTCATGGTTCAAAACATGCTTCGCGAGCGCGGTTTTGAACACTGCGAGATAACGCTTCGACCAGAGTTTTCAGAGGACAATCAGAGCAAGCTTGCAGAGTGGGTTTCAACCTAATCATCCGATAATTAGCCTCTGGGATTTGCCAAAAACTATATAAGACTTCCATCGCATCCCAAAAGTATGGCAAAAAAGACGCGCCCACCCCTCAAATTAAATCATAATCTCTCGGTTAAAGAGGTCATGCAAAAATCTCTGATATCCGCTAAATTCGACACGCTTCTTGTTGATGCTATAGCGCTTTTGAAGGAGTACGGAATCTCCGGGCTTGTGGTTCTCGATAATTACGGCGAGTTCGTAGGCGTGGTCTCAGCTCTTGACATTTTCAAAGCGGTTAACGAAGGCGATAATGTGGAGAATCTCGTTGTTGATGATGTGATGACGCCTTTTACAATTACAGTTTTTCCCGACGCAAGCATTGCCGACGCCGCGCTCACAATGATGGAAAACAACATTCACCGGCTTGTTGTCACCGAGTCGCCGACGAGTAAAAAACCCATTGGAATCGTTACTTCAACGGATCTTGTTAACAATCTTATTTAAGCCCGATATGTATGGCCCAAAGCGACGACGTTAAATTGGAGGCGGAAAAAGTTCTAGCCGAGCTTTCAGCCGCTCTCGGCGAGGTGGATCTTGAGGAGACATATTACGTGGTTTCTGAAATCAATGTTACAGAGCCTGACGGTGCTCCAAGAACAGATAACGATTTCATAAAAAGCCTGCGAAAAAACGCGCCGCACATGGACGATGCGGGCAGCTTTATCATGGAAATCGGGAAATGGGTGAAGTAAGTTGCAGGGCTCAGACAGCGCAGTCGAACGTGTTTCAAAGTATCTTGAGGTTGTGAAAAAAGATAATCCAAACATTAACGCAGTAATCGACATTGACGAAACGGGTGTTTTAGATGCGGCGGCTGAGGTTGACAAGCAGGCGGACGCGGGCAGTCTCAGTGGCATGGTTTTCACAATCAAATCAAATATCAACGTTCATGGTCTTCGGGCAACATGCGCCTCGGAAACGCTGAAAAACTACACAGCAGGCTATGATGCGGCAGTTATTCGTCGGCTGAGAGATGCAGGTGCGCTCATCCTTGGCACAGCAAATATGGATGAATTCGCATCCGGTTCATCAGGCGAGACATCGTGTTTTGGACCTACAAAAAATCCTGCAGTACTTGATCGTATCCCTGGTGGCTCGTCATCAGGCTCGGCAGCGTCGGTTGCAGCAGGCTTCTGTGATGCCAGCCTGGGTAGCGACACAGGCGGCTCAATCCGAAACCCTGCGAGCCACTGCGGCGTCTCAGCAATCAAACCAACCTATGGCCACGTCTCCCGATATGGGCTAATTGACCTGGCTATGAGTCTGGATCAGATCGGGCCGATTGCAAGAGACACAAAAACGCTTGCCAATATTTTAGATGTAATCGCTGGCCAGGACTCAAAAGATGCGACTTCAATCAAAAAAGGTGATGTTAATTACAGCAAAAACTTGAACGCTGACATCAGCGGCCTCACGGTGGGTGTAGCACAGGAATTTCAGGAGCTGACTGATCCAAAGATATTGGATATGATTAACAGTAAAATCGAGCTACTTGAAGAGCTGGGCGCAGAGATAAAAAGTGTAAAACTTCCTCACATGGCGGAGGCGCTTCCAACTTATTATCTCACGGTTTTTGTCGAGTTTTTCAGTGCGACTCGCAAGTTTGACGGCAGGCGTTATGGCAAGCGCATCGAGGAAGTCTGCGGACGTGAAGTTCTGCGCCGTATTGAAATAGGCCGTTATATAAGTCAGAAAGAGTTTTCAGGCCGCTATTACAAAAAAGCGCTTCAATTCCGTTCTCTAATCAAAAAAGAGCTTCTCAACGCACTGAATGATGTAGACGTAATCGCCGGTCCCACTGTTCCAAAGCTCCCTCACAGGCTAGGCGAAAACATTGACGACCCGCTTACAATGTATGCTTATGATGTGCTCACAGTTCCAGCAAATCTCGCAGGAATCCCTGCAGGTGTAACCCCGGCTGGAAAAGTGGGCGGCGTTCCTGTCGGCCTTCAGATTCAGGGTAAACCCCTTGGAGAACAGGCAATTTTGAATGCTATGCACGCCATTGAAACTGCGCAGGAGGCCGGGCGATGAAGACGATTATCGGCTTTGAAATTCACGAGCATATTGCAACATCGACAAAGCTTTACTGCGACTCGCCAACAGACTACAGAGACGCTGCGCCAAATACAAATGTATGCGAGGTCTGCACAGGCATGCCGGGTTCAAAGCCGCATCCCATGAATCAGGAGGCAATCGACGCGGCAGTGGAAATCGCGCTCATGCTCAACTGCGAGATAGTTAAAGACCCGATTTACGTCCAGCGCAAACACTATGATTATCCTGACCTTCCCTCCGGCTACCAGCGCACGTCACTACCTATCGGGAAAGAAGGCAGCCTCGGCGGTATAGGGATTTGGGAGGTGCATCTCGAAGAAGACCCAGGCAAATACGAGCCGAAATCTGGGAAAGTTGATTTCAACCGCTCAGGCATACCACTTGTTGAAATTGTTACAGCGCCTGATCTCACAAACCCTGAAGATGCGCGCAGGTTTCTGCGTGAGCTTGTAAAGGTGCTGCAATACACTGGCAAGGTTAAAACCGAGGGCGGCACAATGCGCACTGATACGAATATTTCGCTTGAAGGCGGCGCCCGTGTTGAGATAAAAAATATAAACAGTGTGAAAGGCGCGTATAAAGCGCTTAAATTCGAAATTACTCGGCAGAAAAACATGCACAAACGCGGGCACGCCGTTAAACGTGAGACGCGGGCATTTGTGGAGGCACAGATGATAACTAAGGCCATGCGTACCAAGGAAGAGGCAGATGACTACCGTTACATCCCTGACCCTGACATCCCGCCGCTACTCATAAACGATTCAAAGATTGCTGAAATCAAGGCAGGGATGCCGGAGACTCCGCAGATGAAGGAGAAACGATTCGCGTCTGAATATGGGATAAAATCAGGTGATGCAGGTGTTCTCGCATCAGAGCTGGAGCTTGCAAACGCATTCGAAGAAGTGGCAAAAGAAGTTGAATCAGATCATGCAGCTCGGTGGATGGTTCGCGATCTCAAGCGCGTCCTCGAATATAACAGTCTCACATTCAAAGATAGCAGCATCACAACAGAGCAGCTCGTCGAATTGTTCAACATGATAGACGCCCATGAAATCACGGTGAAAACCGGGCAGAAAGTAATTGAGATGCTTGTTGAACGTCCTCACAACCCGCGCGAAATCGTAAGTGAGCTTGGTCTTGGAAAGATAACTGAAGACAATGTTGTTGAAGAGGCTGCACGCGAGGCAATCGAGGAAAATCAAAAAGCGGTTGACGACTATCTTAGCGGAAACGATGGCGCGTTGAACTATGTCGTCGGGCAGGTTATGGGAAAAACCAAGGGCAGAGCAGACCCTGCAACAGTTCTGAAGACTCTAAAGGAAATGATAAGCAGGTCGTCCCAATGAAGGCTGGTGAAATCCCTCGTTCCCTGTTATTTTTCCTCATCGCAGGTCTTGCGGAAATCGGCGGCGGATACTTAATATGGCAATGGCTCAGAGAAGATAAAACTGTTTGGTATGGCTTAACTGGAGCGGTTATACTCATTTTCTATGGAATCATCCCTACTTTGCAGCCAGCAGGATTTGGCCGAGTCTACGCAGCCTACGGCGGAGTATTCATCGTACTCGCCCTTCTCTGGAGCTGGAAAATAGACCACATCACCCCAGACCGCTTCGACTTGATAGGCGGATCCGTCGCGCTGCTGGGAGCTTTAATCATCATGTACTGGCCAAGAGGCAGCTAAAACACCTTAACAATCACTCGCCTGCATAGACTGTTAGACTGTAATCAGCAACATTTTCGCTGGGAAAGATTGACTTAATCGTGTTAAACTCAACAGTCGCGCCGGGATCGATCTTGTCAATAGGCGCGCTATTAAGAACTCGAAGCTCTTTTCCAAACCTGTCAAACAAGGTCAGCCGCGTCTGCACGAAAAACACCTCAACCAGGCCGTTGTTTCTCACTTTTCCACCAATCCAAAACTCGCCGCCAGGTCCCTGCATCAAAGAAACGTCAACAATTTCGAGAACCGGCTTTTCAGGCGGCAGAGGCACAGTGGACGTAGTAGTCGTAGAACTTGGTGTCAAGATTGCAATTGATGTGGTTGTCGTCGAAGGAGCAGCAGTCATTGGAGCAGGCGTAACAGGTGCGCTTGTTGTAGGCGCTAAAGTTATCGGAGGAAGAGTAGTTGCAACCGGCGCAGGCAAGACAACAGTAGACGATGTAGTAGATGGAAGAGCACACAGCGTAGGATCATTAACACTCTCGCCAGAAGGACAAACATAGACAAGACGCTCCGACGACCCAACACAGCCAGAACTAAAGAGAACCATAAACAAAAGACCAATGAAAACCACGCTTCTTTTCACAAAAAAACCTCCAAACACCAAAAACATAATACACAACCAGATATTTAAATTAGACGCCACACCAAAGGAAAAGGATAATAAACAAAGCCAAAAACAAAGGAGTCAAAAAACAAAAATAAAGCGGGCCGGTGGTCTAGTGGTTATGACGCCACCCTTACAAGGTGGAGATCGGCGGTTCAATTCCGCCTCGGCCCATGCAGCTTTCTTTTTTGTAAAAGAAATCTGCGGCAAAGAAAACACGCATTTTGCTCTGCAAAATGCTCCATTGAGAGTTGGATAAAAAAAATTCAATCGAACTAAGTTCGATTGGCGGTGTTCTTTTTTCGCCCACGTTTTTGCGGCAGTCAAACCCGAACCGGTGAAGACTGACGGAAAAAGGTGGATTTGGGTGTGATTTGGGAAATAGTTTTTATACTGTCAGAGGAGTTACTTGTTTTTGGAGTTGCATTGTTTTGGCAGGGAAAAATCGCATGGCTGGCAAGAATCGAAGAGACAATACTACTGGTAGTGGAGGACTTTCTGCTCCAATAGGACTGATAATTATTGTTGGTGTTGTTGCGGTTATTGCCTGGGCAGCGATTGGTTTGAAACCTGAGGCTGCGGTTCCGGATTCTGGTGTTGAGCTTCCATCTTATGCTTTTGCAAGCGCTAAGTCTGAGCAGGCCTATCGAATATCTGTTGACCCGCTTATCACTGAGCAGGATATGCTCGCACACATTCCATGTTATTGCGGCTGCAAAGGTGTGGGCCACACAAGCCTGAAATCATGCTTTTTAGACGACCACGGCTCCTACTGCGGAATCTGCCAAGAAGAGGCAATTGACGCCTATGAAATGGCCAAGGCCGGGTATAGTCTGGCTGAGATTCGCGAGCATATCGATGCGAAATACGGCGGCGGCCTATTTGGAGTTGGCACTGACACACCACCTGTTGTTTAAACGTCCCATCTTTTTCCTCTTCCGCAAAGTACTTATTCTCAATGTTCACAGCGAGATTTCGATGGAGATAATAGGACTTAAACTGCCTCTGATAAAAGAGGGCGATGACCTTGCAGAACTTATTCTCAGAGCGCTTGATAGAAGCGGAATCACGCTCGAAGATGACGACATTGTTTTGATTACTGAAAAGATTGTTTCAAAGTCTCAGGGAAGACTAGTGGATTTGAAAACTGTAATTCCCTCTGAGGAGGCGGTGGCTCTGGCCGACACCACTGAAAAAGACCCGTGCATTGTTGAGCTAATCCTGTGGGAGAGCCGCGAAATCGTGCTCACAGGACCGAACTTTATCATAACCGAAACTGTTGACGGCTTTGTCTGCGCAAACGCCGGAATCGATGCAAGCAACGTTGAAGAAGGCACAGTCAAGCTTCTACCCAGTGACCCTGACCGGGCTGCAGAGGAAATCCGACAGAAAATTGAAAAAACGCTGGGCAAACGATTCGGCGTAGTTATATCAGACTCATTCGGCAGGCCTTTCAGGACGGGTTCGGTGGGAGTTGCAATTGGCGCGTCAGGGCTGACAACACTCTGGGACCGCCGCGGTGAAACAGACCTCTACGGACGAGAGCTTGAAAACACCAGGGTGGCTGTTGCAGACTGTATTGCAAGCGCGGCAAACCTGGTCACAGGAGATGGATCTGAAGGCATCCCTGTGGCAGTAATAAAAGGCTTGAAATTCACAGGCGTGGGACAGGCGTCAGATTTGATACGGCCTAAAGAAGAAGACCTATTCAGATAAACCCGCTGGTAGACAAAGACTAAGATTTAAAACGATTCAAAACCTTGCTACCCCGCAGAAACACACGTGGCACAACACCCAAAAGATGAGGAACCAAAATATCCGGAACAGGCTGAATACCTGGAAAAACAGTCGCCTTCAAAACAAAACCAATAGGCCACGCCAAAACACCTAAAATCAAAAGCACAGTACCAATCCTAACCCTATCCATAGAAACCCAAACACCCTAAGATTAATATAATACTATCTATTTTTCCCAAATTATTATATACTACCATAATAATAGTAATCTCCATGACTATAAAAAGTATTCCCCTGGCACTTGAAGAAATGCGATATAGTAGAGCGCCTTCGACGATGAAAGGGCTTAGTGCAACTTTGAAACGATATGATTTGTTTTTGAATGATAAAACACCCACTTTAGAGAACGCAGAGGAGTTTGTTAAGACCTATTACGATAGAGGGCTGAAAGACAGCTATATCAACATCGAAAAGGCCCGTTTAAGATCCCTTTTTGTTCATAGTGGTGTTGAAATCCCTAAGAATGTTCTAAAAGTAAGGAATATTAACACAGTTAGAGAGGATAAATTTGTTCGGTGGGATGATGTGCAGGAATGGTATGGTAAAATGCACAAAAAGAGGGATAAGGCCATTCTACTTTTACTCTATTGTACAGGTGCAAGAGCTAATGAGTTTCTATCTATTAACGTAGGGGATTTTGATTGGAGCAAAGGCCGTGAAACAGTAAGAATCAAAGGATTAAAAAGTAGTGCAAAAGTAAGAATAACCCCCGTTATCTTCCCTGATAGCGTTCATGCTTCACTTTCACGGTACCTAGAAGAGAGGGGCATAAAGTTTTCTAAACTTACGTCAGAACAAAAAAAAGAGCCATTATTCATATCACAAAACAAGCCTTATGGTAGATTAAAATATCATGGGCTTATGGAGATAATTGAAAAAATAAGGGAGGTTGGAGGAAATCATGAAGTTTCACCTCATTGGTTCCGTCATTCTTATTGTGTTTGGAGTAAAATAAACGGTGTTCCGGTTGATGACACAGCCAGAGCTGTTGGTGATACTCCTGAAACGGTTTCAAGGATTTATGCGCACTTCGGACATGATGATATGCTCCGATCTTATGCAAAGGCTCAAGGTGTAAGGGTTGAAACGCTTCCAGAAGAAATAGATCCTCTTGATAAAATAGTTGAACTTGAATATAGGATAAACCAGCTTGAACAGGACTTCAAGACTCTGAAAGAGCTTGTTCGATGGAGTAAAAAAGCAAACATAGAATCATAGAATGGCATGATGTTTGAATGCTCATTTTCCTTTGATTGTACTGCACATAGGTCGAATTTTGTATTTCATTATAGTATTCTGATATTGCATTGAATCACAATTTGGACGTTTCCTGCTAGCTATATGAGCAAAGTTTGTAAAGGGCGTGTTATATAAACACTAATTATAGAACGCCAAAAGAGTGAGTTTGAATTCTAGTTTCAGACCCATTTCAAAATCAATTATTCCCTCCTCAAAGTCTATTGAATTGTCTATATCTCTCTAGTGAGCAAATCGACTAAAATGTATATAAATAATAATTATAGAACATCAATAGAGACTGTTTTCAGCTTAAATTTCTCAATAGTCTATTATTCACTAATATAAACAATTAATAAATTTTGTTTAATCTTTATACGTAAAAATAAGAGTAAAGAAAGGTTTAAATAATAAAGGCGTGTATAATCAATGAAATAATAAAATGATAGGATAGAGAGTGATGAGACAAGCAAAGCTTCCATCCGGCTACAAGATTAAAATAAGCAAACAAAGATTGAGTGCTGATTATAATAATAAAATTGCTACTCAACACTTCATCGACTGGGTTAAAACTAATCGTGAATCCCTGGAGCGATTAGAATTAAGGGGATGCCTATCGGAATCACAGATTTCTCTGATAGATTCCGTTTTTAAGGGAGAAGAAGCAGGGATAACTATACTAGAATAGGTGACACTCGCCGGACCACAAATTCTAAACGGGATAATTTTATATACCTCAAAGTTGGATTTTAAGTCAATGAACTGGTAGGATAATGAGAAGCACATAATAATTGTGCTTCTGGTTCTGATGGTGGGCACAGCTGGTTGCGATGTACAGGACGTACAAAAACAGGTTTAGGAAAATCTGGCTGACTAAGGTGCTGCGCCTGACCCCGGTTTTCATGGACTTGACGGATTCAAAGCTTACAGCATATTTAAATGGGGGTTTCGTGTCAGAAAACTTCGGAAAGTTTGTTAATTAATCCTGTTATTGGATGTTTAATAAATTTTTCAAATTGAATTGAAGTTGAATATAAACCTATGTAACCTTTAGACTTTAAAATGAGAGAAAATTCTAGCACCATTTTTTTTACTGAAACCGTGTAAAAAAGTGTTTAATTACTGGTCTAAAATCATGTTAAAAACGTGTGAAATATACATAATTTTCGGCTCTCTATATTTGCATCAAAAAAAGTGTGATTTTGATGATAAATATATATAAATTAATAAAATCTATATATCTTACTCTTTTTCAGGAGCTGTAAAGTAGACATAAATAGTAGTGAATTATTGACCCAAATATACATTTCTTAAGTAAATATATATTTCAATCGAAAACATTAATAATTTAGTCCAATATATAGATTATCTTGTATTATGTATATATTGTTCAAATATACATTTATGAATTAATTGTATATTTACTTTGAAATGTCACTCAAAGGGTATATTGAGTGGTTTTTATTAGGGCAAAGAGAATAAATTATCAAGACGAATTATTTTGTTACTGCTTGTTTAAGCAATCATTTCGCCTCTGTCAGAACTTCTATACATCTATAAGATTGATATTTGACTCCGGTAGATGATAATAAAAAGATAATAAATTCGAGCATATTGAGATAAACGATAAAAAAAAGGTTTACAAAGATATTGGCCTAACAAATTCCTCTTTGAAAACACTCTCCGTATACAGCATACATAAGTATGATTTGAGTTAAAAAATATATGAAAAAGTATTGTCTCAACTGTCATTTTGTAGAAATGGGATTTCAATTTTCAATGGAGATAATAACTATCACGAAATCATTGGGAAAAAACCGGTAAAAAAAATAGTTAAGTATTTTAAAAATCTACGAAGGTCGTGAAAAAAATCGAAAAAAATAGATAACAAAATTAGCGGAAAAACACCCTATTGGAGTAGAAAATTGACTGTGCTAATTTCACTTAATAAAAGACGTCTAAAAATCCTCATCAATGTTGTAAAAGAATATTGAAATGTTATCAATTTTAGTAACATCTTTTTCGCATGAATAAACTTAACAATCAATTTATTTTTTCAAACCTAATATAATAATATATCAAGCACCCCCCTCACACTCCGAAAAGACAGGAAAGTTCTATAACTTAGAGTGGGGAAGAGGCGAAAAATACCTATTGAGGAGTTAATATGTAGGTTATGCTGCAATAAAGCCTGATAGTATTGACTTTTTCTAGGGTATCGAGTCCCCATAATAAACCATACCAACCTGCTCAAACTTCTCTTGGTTTAGATAGTCTTCTACATAGCTTTGATGAGGATTTTTAGCTTTTTCGATCTTCGCAGGAGGAATTATTAAGTCGTCTGAGGCTACTTCGAGAATGCACAACGCCGGGACGGGACCCGTTATAATATTTTCTTTTTCCACCTCATCTGAGACATCCGCCTCTAGAATGGTCGAAAACAACGTTGCAGATCTAAGCATGCTTGGGCTTATAATCTGCGAGTCTACCAATTTATTATTAAGCCCCACTTGCCCATCTTTGCCTGGTTCTAAATATAATGTATAGAGTTTGGCATCCCCTGCCTCACCAAATAATCCTCTTGAAAAGCTGCTGAGATTTCCCTCATTTATCCAGTACTCAGTTTTCTCATCTGAATCAAAAATCACAACGAATGTTACCCCTGTAATATAGTACTGATCATCTACATTGAAATCGGTCCCTGTGATTTCTAGTTTATTCTCACCCTCTTTTAGGTATCTGCCAACATCAAAACGCAATAACTGAGAGCGCTCATGAGTTGCAATCGGCTTCGAGTGAACCCTAAAGGTCAAAGTGTAGTCGTTCATTTTTACATGCCATTTCTCTGCAACTGAGTCAAAACCAATAGTGTGAACATACATCCAGGCATCCTTTATTCCCTTGGTCTTTATTGGAATGTTCATTGTGTAAGTGGGGCTTTTAGGTCTGATCGTCTGCCATGTTGCAAAGCTCTCAATTGCAATTGAGCCATCGACGATGCCATGAGGAGTAAAGGTCGATTCCTGAACCGGGGGCTCATCGAGATAAATTATCGGGCTCCTATACTTATTTGCAAGCGTGGCAGTATAAAGCACTGGTTCCTTACCGCTTGTGACAATAGGAAGCTTGTTTCCACCCAAATCGATGATTTCTTTTGCAACTTCAACCGAGGTTTCATACCGTGTCGCTCCTCCAAGGCGTATAATTTCACTGGCATAGTATAGCGAGTTTAACAATCACTCCCACAAATAATAAAGACATCGAAAAAGATATTCCCGTCCTAAAAAAAGTATATGATTTCAAATGAGTTAATCATTTCTTGCGCTATATCCAGATATTCAGAATATCTATTTGGTTCTGCGCCAAATGTAATCACGTAGACTTTGTTGTCTTTTATTGTAAATATCTGCAGGATTTTTGCTGTAGATTTTTCCTGTGTCGCAGTGTAAACCATTTCATGTGCGGGGCTGTTTGCAAGTGTGGTTTTGCTGGTGCTGACGATTCTGTAATCTGTAAAAAAATAATCCAATTGATCAAGTATTATTTCTTCATATTCGACTAATGTTATTGGCTGTGTGAATCGATCATCAATCAAAATATTCACATGCTCTGAAAACATGTCTGACTCGCTTTCAAGAGGGGAATAAAATGAAATTCTGCTCGGTTCCTGCTCTTCATTTTTAGCCCAGCCAGCAGGATATTTGATTCTTATCCCTTCAACAGGATTTTCGTAGGTTACGAAGAAATATTTTGAAGTTTCTCCTTGAGTTATTGTTGCAGGTTGTAGAGTTAAAGTTGGATTTGGTGTGGCGGTTGTCTGACTTTCTCCGATACATCCAGAGCTAATCACCATCAATAATGCTAGACCAATGATTAGTATATTTTTTCGCATCGTTCAAGTCTCCAGCGACTTTATGAGAGCTAATAACAAAGTGTGAATATTTAAAACTACTCAGGACTAAGATTTCTTCCCCTCTCAATTCAAAGACCTCAAAGGGCTTCAAATTCTTGTAAAATATCTATCGAATCTACAGTCAAGTCCTATATTTCACACTACATTTAAATAACGCGTAGATATAGATTAAAACAAGATTATGAACAAGACAAAATTGGCGATACTAACCCTTATAATTCTGTTTGGACTGGGAGTAACGAGTGGAGCGCAGGAAAGGGTGATTGTAGTGGCTAACTCGATAGATTACGATATGGCCTCTGAGTTTATTGCGTTTCTGGAAAACAGAGGCGTTGAAGTTGTTCATTTCACTACAGCAGAATTCAATCAATACAAAGGGGAGAAGTTCATAATTATCCTTGGTGGACCGGACGCCTATGACGGTGTTGGAGAAATGGTGGAAAAAATTCTTTCCAGTGCCGAGCAAAGCGCAATAAGGACGAAGGGGAATCGAATGAGATATGTGAAGACCGATCCATGGGGCCACAATTCCGATCAACAGGTGGTGATAATGGCTGGCTCAGACCGCAACCAGACCAAGAAATCACATGAAGAGAACAGAGACATTCTGAGCTATGAAGTGGAAGAAGCGTATGCTCTTCCCTTTGCAACATTTTCACCGTCATATACACCTCCTCCCGAATCGCCCCAGCCTCAAACACCCCCTCCCTCAATTCCTCCAACAGCCACTGCCTCACCGCTTCTTGGCGCTAAATGGAGCAAGACCTTCGGCGGAACAGAAATCGACTCCTCAAGCTCTGTTCAGCAGACAAGTGACGGCGGATACATATTAGCGGGTGAAACCTCATCTTTTGGAGCGGGCAAGGCTGATATATATTTAATCAAAACAGACAACGACGGCGACGAAGTATGGAGCAAAACATTCGGCGGAACAGAAAGCGATAGAGCCTACTCTGTTCAGCAGACAAGTGACGGCGGATACATTGTAGCAGGCCTCACAGAGTCTTTTGGAGCAGGCGGCGCTGATGTCTATCTTATCAAAACAGACAGTGCTGGCAGCAAAGTGTGGAGCAAGACCTTCGGCGGCGCTGGAGCTGACTCTGCAAACTCTGTGCACCAGACCACGGACGGAGGATACATAATAGCAGGATATTCAACGTCCTTTGGCTCAGAACAATGGGGCGATGTATATCTCATAAAGACAGATGACGCGGGGAGCGAGGTGTGGAGCAAGACCTTTGGAGGTGAATTCGAGGATATGGCTACTTCTATTCAGCAGACCAGTGACGGCGGATACATAATAACAGGTTATACTTATCCGCTTGGAACGGAGGATATGGACGTCTATCTCATAAAGACAGACTCCAATGGTTCCGAGGTATGGAGCAAGCGATTTGGCGATACAGAACGTGATAGAGCCGACTCGGTGCAGCAGACTGCGGACGGCGGATACATTATTGCAGGTTCTACGCAGGCCTACCGGGTTCAAGTGATATATGATGTCTATCTTATCAAGACAGACAGCGAGGGGAGCGAAGTGTGGAGTAAGACTTTCGGCGAGTGGGAAGGAGACTCGGCAAAGTCTGTGCAGCAGACCGCGGATGGTGGGTATATAATTGCAGGGGATACAATTTCTTTTGAAACAGGCATGGATGTGTATCTAATCAAAACCGACAGCAGTGGAAACCTGTCATGGAGCAAAACATTCGGCGGCGCAAATCATGACTCTGCGATCTCTATTCAGCAGACTGCGGACGGCGGATACATAATGGCAGGGTACACAAAGTCCTTCGGAGCAGGCAATTGGGATGTATTTCTTATCAAAACAGATGAGTAAAAAAAGGTGTCAAATTCATGGGATTTAAAAACTATCTTGAAGCGATAGGGGTCGTAAGAGCACTAATAATTGGGGTTGTGATAGGGCTTGTTGTGGGAGGTGTCGCTACCTACAACCTTCGCCCGAACACAACTGCAGCCCCTCAAGAACAGGTTCTGCTCCAGCAAAGTGTCGTGTCTCAAACCTCCCTTCCCTCACTGGAGGAGCAAAAAGAGAGAATAATAAACTATATGCTTAATAATATGGTAAGCCCCGGCACATCCATTGAGATAGAAAAAATCACAGAGGACAGGGAGGGGCTTTACAAGCTTGAGATAACCCAGACATTTGAAGGTAGAAGCTGGAAATATGTTGCATTTGCAACAACGGACGGAGAAATACTCTTTCCATCCGCCCTAAATATGTCGTCTCTTTCAGCTTCAGCAACCCCGATCTTACCCTCTACACCGCAACCTACTCAACCGGCACAGCTTCAAACACCACCTCCCTCACTTTCTCCAGCGCCTACGCCCCCCCAGCTTCCTGGCGCTAAATGGGGCAAAACATTCGGAGGATCTGAAGAAGATCAAGCATTTTCTGTTCAGCAGACCAGTGATGGCGGATACATAGTAGCAGGATATACCTTGTCGTTCGGCGCTGGCGGAGCTGACGTCTATCTTATCAAAACAGACAGCGAAGGAAACGAGTCGTGGAGCAAGACCTTCGGCGGTGCAGAAGCAGATGGAGGATACTCTGTTCAGCAGACCACGGACGGCGGATACATAATAGCAGGATATACAGAGTCTTTTGGAGCAGGCAACAAGGACGTATATCTTATCAAGACCGATAGTCAGGGCAGCGAAGTGTGGAGCAGGACCTTCGGCGGTGCAGATGTTGATCTTGCCAATGCTGTTCAGCAGACCACGGACGGCGGATACATCTTGGCAGGTGTTACAGTTTCTTTCAGTTCAGACCAGTTTGGGGATGTATACCTAATTAAGACAGACAGTGAGGGAAGTGAGGAGTGGAGCAGGACCTTCGGCGGGGGGGACTATGATATTGCCACTTCTGTGCAGCAGACCAGCGATAATGGATACATCGTTGGAGGTAATACAGAGTCCTTTGGAACTGACACAAGGAAGGCATATCTTATCAAAACAGACAACGAAGGAAACGAGGTGTGGAGCAAGACATATGGGGAGACAGAACGCGATAGAGCCCAGTCTGTTCAGCAGACTCGTGACGGCGGATACATTATGGCTGGCTCTTCACAGGCGGTTCCAGTGATTGAGATTTTTGATGTCTATTTAGTCAAAACCGACGGCGAGGGAGCCGAGGTGTGGAGCAAAACCTATGGCGGCTCTGAAAGCGATAGGGCCGACTCTGTTCAGCAAACCAGTGACGGCGGATACATTATCGGCGGGCGCACAGCTTTTGAAAGCGGTGATTATGATGTGTATCTTATCAAGACTGATGGAGATGGCGATGAAGTGTGGAGCAGGACTTTCGGCGGCGCAAACCTTGATAGAGCCAACTCTCTGCAGCAGACCGCGGACGGCGGATACATTGTTGCGGGCTTTACAAGTTCCTTTGGGGCTGGAAGTAAGGATGTCTTTCTAATCAAGGTAGATGCTTAGTGAACTTGCACTCTCCCTCACCATTTATAACGGCGATTGGCGAATGAGGCTGTTTGCTAGGTGCTCAGTGTTATCGGTGGAATCTGCCTCCATGTCAACGGCAAACAGATTAAATATGAAATTTCTTTCTTGCCAGACGATTATTGGTGTTGTTTTGGGTGTCATGGTTCCGCCCTCGTCAACGGGATAATGGGCAAGCAAAAAAAGTTTCGCACGTATTCCCTTTTCAAGTTCTATTTCGCTGACGCCCCCTCCGCTTTGAACATAGTCCTGCAAGGTCTCCTGCCCTGCTTCCTCAGACTCGCATTCAAAAACAGTAATGTATCCTTTGAAACCGCTGCCCTTTGAATAGGCTCCTCCCGCTGAAGACATTGGCTTAGAAAAACATCCCTCCTGCCCCTCACTAATATGAATACCTTCGTTTCTTTCCATTGTCATGTATCCCTCAAGTGTCTCCGGCACTAAATCGATTGCGTCGTACTCAGTGGGAGTGGCAATACAGCCCAGAGTGGCCACAACGATTAAAATTCCAACGATCACAGTCGATTTCTTCAATTTACACTCCTTGTTTTTCATTCCAATCAAAAGCAGCTAAGCCTGCTATAAATCAATTCGCCTCGCTATTTTAAAGTTGCGTGGAAATAACATATATATCTTGATGAAGCGAAGTAGTACATCTCAATGATACAGCGGGCATATATTATCTACCGCCTTTCTAATCTGGAGAAAAAATAAACGTGACCCTTGGAAACTTCATCCTAAAAGCGAGTTTTGCAGTCGCACTTCTCACAGTGGGTTTGCTTCTATCAGAACAGATTAAAAAAGGCAGTTTTGAGCGGCAGGTGAAGCAGCTTATCAGAATATTTGCAGCCCTACTCACCGCAGATTTTCTGCTCCTCGTCTACTACTTCTACACCACCAATCTCTCCTTCAACTACGTCTGGTCATTTACGAGTAGCGATCTGCCCCTTCACTACAAACTTGCTGGAACAGTTGCTGGAATAGAGGGAACATACCTTTACTGGTCAGCCCTCATAGCCCTGGGCGCACTCTGGCTGAACGAAAAACAGGACGCAGGATCGGATTTCCTGAAAAAAACACAGACAATCGTCCTCTCCCTGGCAGCCTATTTTGTAGGCCTCACCATCCTTGACTCACCATTCAAGACAATATATGCGGCAAATCCTGAGCTACCTCTCGACTTCATCCCTGCAGACGGCGCCGGTCTTAACCCACTTTTGCAGGATCCGTGGATGGTAGTCCACCCCCCGATAATCTTTATCGCCTATGCGGCCCTGACCCTGCCTTTTGCAGCGGCACTTGTCTATCTTTTTAAATCCATGAAAAAAGAGTCCAAAGGAGCATATAAAGAGTGGATAGATATTGGGGTGCGTTGGTGCAGGATAGCCTGGTTTTTTCTCACGCTGGCAATCGCTATAGGTGGATTCTGGTCCTACAAGGTTTTGGGTTGGGGTGGTTTCTGGGCATGGGACCCTGTTGAAACATCTTCGCTTGTGCCTTGGCTACTTTTGACCGCGGCGTTGCACGCGCTTTCAGAACACAGGATTAAAAGCGAGAAATATTCGATTTTGGCACCAAGCCTTGTATCTTTGACATTCCCTCTGGTTGTTTATGCAACCCTCGTTGCTAGAAGCGGTTTTTTCACATCTATCCATGCTTTCGGCAAGCGAACGGCAAGCCCTTATCTGCTGGTTCTGATAGCAAGCTCTGCATTGCCCATGCTATTTTTGGCTGTGGCCAAATATCTGAAAAGCGGCGAGGAATCTGAGGAAGCGGGGGGAAATGCACAACCGAAAAAGTCGAAAGATAAAGAGAGACTGAGATTTGTAAGTAAAAGCAACATTTCTCTTGCCGCTATATTGCTCTTCGTGGCTTTAACTTTCGTCTCTTTTTGGGGAGTCACCTATCCTGCATTGAGAAAGTTTTTTGGGCAAGGGACTTTTGGCATTTTTCCCTCCTGGTTTAACATCTTCAGCTATGTCTTCCTCCTGCCCCTGATGCTGATTGCAGGCCTATGCCTCAATTATCGGGCAAAGAAAAAAGAACAGCGTGTCAAAGAATTCGCTGTCTTTTCAGCGTTGACTATTATTTCTCTGTTTATCAAGCCGGGCGCAGGGTGGAATATTGTAGACTATTCTTCAGTTATAGGACCTGAAACGTCCGCCTTGATGACGTTTTTGGGCTCTGCCTCTGTGCTCAGCTTTATACCTCCAGGGGCCTACATATTCTACAGTCTCGCCAGTAGGTGGAAAAACAATGTCCGGCCATTAAATAGGCAGAGTTTGCAGATAAAAGAACTGGGGGTTTTGGCGATACACCTGGGCATCATTTTCATATTAGCGGGCGCAGTTGCTGGCTCCCTGTTTTCTTCTCAGCATAGTGCCACTCTAGATCTGAATAGTAAATATGAATATGTAGAAACCGAGGGAGGAGATTATAGGATTATGCTACTGGATCATCAGGAGATTGCTGAGTATTCAGAGGTTGCTGTAGGTCAAACAGAAATGCCGCCTGGCTTGACAGTCAGTGAATTTTACGAGGCGCTGGCGGCTAATCCGGAACAAAAGGGATTTACAGTTTATGGAACCGTAAAAGAGGTCTATCAGATCTCAAGCTACACCTATACAGTCCTCACAGACGGCAGCCAGGATCTATGGGTTGCAACGGGCAGAATGGACGATGTATCAGTGGGGACCGAGCTAATCGTTCTCGGCGCGCCGACATTTAACTTTCCAAGCGCGTCTCTTGGAAGGACTTTTGATCTGATACTTTTTGGAGGGGTCGTTCAGTCTGAAGCGGGGGTTAGAAAATCGCTTGTGAAGTCAACAGACAGAATCGAAGTTGCAGTCTATGAGGGTGAAAAAAGGATTGCCAGGGGAACGGCTGATTATTGGAGTTACAGAGGCACTAGGGTCGGCAAAGTCATGATCAAGAGAGGAATCACAGGCGACATTAACATCATTTACAGCGCTAGAGAGGGCAATGAAGCGGCGGTGACCATAAAGTTCGTGCCCCTCATTAACGAACTCTGGTTTGGCGTGATACTGTTTGCGGTAGGCATCACGGCAATCCTGTTTTCGGCGACGACCGGATTTACTGGGCTCGAGGAAAAGGTAATAGGCAGGGGGCTTTGCACTGGCTGCGGCACTTGCGCTGATGTGTGTCCGGAGGATGCGTTAGATATGGAGGAAGTTCCGAGGCTTTTGGGGGAATGTGTTGACTGCAGCTACTGCCTCGCCAATTGCCCTGAGATTTCCTGATACTTTTTAGTACATTGTGAATGGGAGCAACTGCTTTTAATTTGCGGGTGGATCGTCTACTCCTTTGTAGTCGGGTAGCGGACTCCATCGTATCCAGTCCATCTTGCCCTTGAGCTGAACATTACCTTGAGTATCATCAGGCAGTAAAGGCGGATCAGGGGGAGGGGGACCCATAGTCCCAGGGCCGGCGAGGGCGATATAATCAGGCCACATCCTCATATCTTGACCCGGCCAAGCCTGGAACTTACCACCTGCATCGTAAACTTCAGGTCTGTTGACAAGGCTATATCCGGTCCATAGCTCATTGGTATTGTTCCCGTCTGTTCCCTGGTCATCTATGAAGATGGAAACCACCTGGGCGCCTTTATCCATATTTATAACCTGCCTTATTACATACCAATGATAACTGCTTATTGCACGATCGTCTCTGGTACCCACCTGCGCAATACCATCGTTTAGGGTATTTATAAAGTAGTCCGACTGGTAAGGACCTGTGCCGTTATACCACGCCTTCTCATTTATCCAAAACTTGGTGCCGAAACCAGCCGTATCCTTGTATTCCGCGTAATATCTTGACATAAAATTACAGCGACTGATGCTCACAAACCAACCTGAAAACTGCCCTCTTTCCATTAGATAGCTTGATGTGCACGTTCTGCCACCCGGAAGCTTGTAATTAACATTTATTGGATCCTGCAACATTCCAGCGTCCACATCGTCGTCGATGCCGTTTTGTGGTTGTACGTCCAAATAGTCGAAGTCTACATCGGCGGCAAAAATTCGGGTTTCCACGGTAAATGACCTTTCATTTCTCAAGCATCTCTTGTTGTTGTTATTCTGGAGCCAAACGTTCACAGACTCATTCGGGTCGCCGTAATAGATGCCGTCGCCGCGCATGCTGTGTGTCGAATTGCCTACCGTGAAATTTAGAAGACCTGTGTCATCATATACATATGAGCTGTTTGCCGGCTCGTTAAAGTCAACACGGAAACCTGCAAGAGGGCAGTTCCATCCATCCATTGTGACTGGAGTTGTGTCTGCAGGAATTGCTGTTGCACTCCAGATTTCTTTGGACTTCGCTGAAATCATGTCGACAGAGATATCATTTGAACTGTCAAGAGCCGAGCTTAATGTGAGGAGAGCAGTCGCGGATCCAGGCTCATGGTCGATTTGCTGAATTGTCCTGCCATTATCGTTATCAATAAAGTCGAAGTCTGACTTCCGAAGCCTGCCCGATTGTCCTGGATTTATCTTACCTGAACTTCCAGGACTTGTCCAAACACCCTCGTTGAACGCTACGAGTATCTGGTCTAGACCCACTGTCCCCTCTACTCGTCTAATATAAGGCCCGTTTCTAGCAGTAATCGCTACAGGGGTTGTGCTGCTGGTCAGGTTGATGGCGTTATAGATTGAGCTTACAGCTGCTGCGAGTGTGTCGATTTCTTCATCCGCAGTGATCAAACGTGCGCTCATATTGACCCAGGCAACTCTGTCACCGGCAGTGTGAGAGACAGCATTAATTGTCCGTGCGTTATCGGCATTCGTGTCTGTAAGTGTGAAATCCGCTGGTTGAAGAGCACCGGTCTTGCCGGCACTTGCATAAACACGCTCTGAGAAAGATACCTTAAGCCAGGTGCTCGTCATTGCGCCTTCAACTGCTAGTATATCTGGAGTTGTTCCTAGTATTGTAACAGGGGTCGTGTCCACAGCATTGTCCATATTGTTATAGATAGCACTGCTTGCAACTTCTATCGTGTCCAAACCGATATCACCAGCTCCTGTCAGAGCTGAGCTTAATGTTAGGATTGCAGTATCTTCTCCTGCTATGTGTTCAACAGCTGTTATCGACCGGGAAGTACCTGGCTGTGTCATGATGACAACCGAGGAATTATAGAATTCGTCTGGGTCCATGTCAGTTCCGTTGTGCTGCGGATAAACGGAGGTCTCGTCTATGAAATCAATTGCAATAGTGACCTGTGAGCAATTACCTGGCCCAATCGTTTCACTTAAACCAGCAAATGAAAGAATATAGTCTGTAATATTGCCATGGCCCAGAGTCATAAGAGATGCGTTATCAATAAGGGTAAAATTGGTGGTTGCTTCACTACAAACAACGTTAAATAAATTTGCATATACAGTATAATTTGTAGTTGTATTGCTCAGATTTGCAGTAACTGTCACGTTGCTTGCCCATGTAATCATATTACTTGTATACGGCTCTGAAATAAAACTAGCGAATCCGCGAGTTGTTAACACGTCATTAGAATTTGCCACTATCCTTGTTCTGTTTGTGCATGTCGATTGGCTTGTGGTCAGTCCTCCGCCATCGGAATCATTGAACGCGGCTATATAAGTTGATGTAGATGCATTCCAGTCTGTTCCGCATTCACTGTCGTTCGCAACAAGATTGTATGTATTTTGGTCAAACTCGTCGTAAGCAAAGTCGGATGTTGTAAGGGCGCCCGATTCTCCCTTGCTTGTGTAGACACCTTCAGAAAAGGTTACCAGAACCTTGTCTGAGCCGGTTTCGCCCGTAACTCCTGTCATTACCGGAGCGAGCTGAGGGTTTATTATGACTGCCCTACCTTCATTGAAATTTCTTCCTGCCGGATTAAAGGAATTATCCGTTCCGAATTTAATGTAATCCATGTGCATGTCCTCTGCAGTTGTGCTAGTGTTCATCGTAAGAATAGCAACTTCGTCCCACTCATTATGCTCTACTGACAATTCCGTTCGAGCCCCATCACCAGTCCAATCGTAATATCTAAACGCATTGGTTTGAAGGCCGCCGCTCCATCTAGCAGCAATTGCAGGCTCTTCCAGCGTCACCTTAATCTTGGGACTTCCAACCACTGCCTCAGCATCAATCGCATACCAATTGTTATCCTCATAGAGTACTCGGGATTCTGACCCCATTGGCCTGCCCATATAATCAAAGATAGAGTTTGGAACAGCGGCGATAGTATGAACACCTCTATCAACGGGGCCATTCCAATCATCACTTACAATCAGTTGCACCCAATCGCTTCCCGGCGTGTGAAGAATTGATGTAAGCGTCCTGCTGTCGAATGCATCTGTGTAAATGAAATCAGAGAGTTGAAGGCTGCCATTTCTATCCCTATCCCCCCAGACACCTTCAGAGAAACGTAAATACATCGCGACATCCCAAGTTCTAGCGAGGTTATTAGACGTCATGAGCTCGCTGGCCGTCATTCTGGGACCGCCCGACCCTGTGATTGTAACATTATTCGGGATAACCGGACGGTTTTCATCGTCATAAACAGACGAGAATGATGCAACTGAAATCACATCAGTATCGAGGTCAGCATAGGCTAGCGGTGCACTCATGTTAATTAAAGCATAAGTGTTAGCGGCAGTATGCTCTACGAGCGAAATCGTTCGCGGATTATCGCCATTAATGTCTGTGAGGATGAAATCAGAAACCTCTAAATCTCCTGTTGCATCTACATCGCCATAAACCCAATGTGAAAATATAACCTTAAGAACGCTGCTTCCAAGGGACCCTTCAACCCTCGTGATTTCCGCCCCTGACAGCTTTGTAATATTCACAGGGGTTTCATTCACAAGATTGTTTATGCTATCGTAGATTCCGTTTGGCGCCAGAGAGACGATCTCTGAAAAATCGCTTTCATTTAGGGGTGAGCTCAGGGTCAGGTGCACATCATCCCAGGGTTTAATGATATTTAGTTCAATACCTGGTGTATGGTTAACAGCCGTAATCGTCCTGCCATCATCATCTGAGAGAACAAAGTCTTCGGGCCCGAGAGTGCCTGCTCCGCTCTGTTCTGCGTACACAGTCTCACTAAAGCGTGCATACAACACATTATATCCAACTTGCCCTTTTACATCCCTGAGATAGGGAATATCTCTCTGGAGGACAGTATTGAAGTTTATCGGGCTGGGATTACCGACCTCGTTAAATACAGAGTTGTTTTGCGCCCTAACTAGGGCGTACAAGGAAGCATTGGCGGAGTTGTTCAAGGGTGAGCTTAGATTCAGGAGCGCTGTAGGGGCTCCTTCAGTGTGGTTTACTGAAAGAATTGTCCTGCTGACGTTGTCGGTGCTCTGAACCACAAAATCCGTGGCTTGAAGCGCGCCAGTCATGTCTTTATTTGCATAAACATAGTCATCGAAGAGAACTGATACCCAAGAGCTTTCTATACTACCCGACGCCGCAATTACTCTTGCAGTAGGCGAAATCGTTGTAACAATCATAAATTGAACTAAAGCAGGAACACCATTTGCATTAAATATACTGCCTCCAACTGGAGCAAGGGTGTCAATACCAACATCATCAAGGGTGTCAAACGCCCCACTTAAATTCAAGACTGCATAGTTGTCTCCCGCCGTATGCGCTACACTCGTTATAGTCCTACCATTATCAGTGTCTGTGAAGGCAAAATCTGTTATCTGAAGGTCTCCAACCCCACCAGAGCTTGCATAAACTCCTGTAGAGAAATTCACATAGAGTTGGTCAACGCCACTCAAACTCTCAACCAAGGTTATGGATGGAGGAATCAGCTTGCCAAAGTAATCCGTGCCTTTGTCGATGTTCCAGACCTTTACATTATCGATTTTACCGATGATATGGCGACAATTGGGCCAGTAGGTGTGACCTCCGATCACAAACCTCCGGTCGCAACCAATGTCAGTACAAGTCTGCAACCCGTCTCCACCAACGCTTCCATATTCTCCTTCTCCTTCAACATCGCCTGGTTGGTAATCATTACTATTAGAGGCAGATGGATTGTTCCACGTCACATCCTGGCCATTTACATATATCCTTATTCTCCCCTGGCCTTTATTGCTCGCGTTTCTGTCCTCCCCATAAAGAGATGCGTTGTATGTGGCCGCCACATGAGTCCACTGATTCAGCGGGATGGATACATTACTGTATGCCCCACGCCATTCTCTACTACTAGTTACGTTATCCTTGACAGAAACATACAGTTGAGCCCTGTAACTAGCCCCGAATTCATCATTTTGATAGGCAAGCAAAAACATCTGGTTAACGCCGCTAGTCTCGCTGGTCATAATGTAGCGGTCAGGAGTAGTCCAGCCCCAGCAGCCAGGTTCATCAGGGTCCATTGGCGGATACGACTTCGGATAGAGCCATGCCTCCCATGTTCCGGCGTATTTCATCTCGTGAGGAATATTTACCGGGTTGATATTCCCATCCCAAATGCCGTCTGTCGCCCCCAACTGCACACCCTTTCCATCAATATCAATAGCGGAGTTAGGGCTTCCATCATATCCTGTGGTAAAGGTCCCGGTGCCTGGAGCTTCACTAACCCATGACCCGTGAAGGTTCCATGGAGCATCATTTATGAAGTTGCCTTGGAATTTCATGTCAGTCACTAAGGTGCTAAACCAATAGAGCACCGGATTTCCGTTTCTCACTTCATGTGGGAAAAACGCGATGTTATCATCCGATCTGTTCGTGTCCCAAACCTGGTCAATATCATAAGCAGGGTCCGGGTTGGGGCTGTACGCGCCTCTGCGGTTTTCGTGAAACGTTGCCTTTACGTGATATGAATTATAAGGCGCTTTGCTGTAAATACGACTGTGGCAGAGCCCGTGACAGGCATGATCGCTTCCAACTGGCACTGCCCCCATCAACATGTGTTGAGGATGGCCGTCGAAGCCGTTGCATGGGCTGCAATAATTCGGCTGATGGTGCCAGATACGATGCTCCCTCGTGTCAATTGCGTGACACTGATAGCAGAAGCCCTGAGTTCCGCCACCCACAAATTTATTCACTTTATTAGGCTCAAGATACAGTTGATCATCAGGATGCCACACATCCCGATTAAGGCTGTTTCTCAAAAGACTATACTTATTTCCGCCATGTGGGTCGTGGCAGTCAGTGCAGGACAGAACATAGTTCCAGCCCGCTTTTCTCACATCCTGGGTATAGGCTCCCTTCATAAGTGACACGCTTCCACCACCCCTGGGAACCCTTGGAAAGATGGTGCTATACATATAACTGCATTTCCATTCCACATCCGGACAGGGCCACACACCAAGGCTCGTCTGGCCAGCCATCTTCAGACCGTGCGGATTACCTCCGCCATATTGGTTAACAACTCCATACTTATCCTTGGACAATGCGTCCCCCCACTCCTTTCCTAATATAACATTATAAGCCGGATTAGCAACTGAACCATCGCCATATGCGGTTGCGTCCCATGGTCGTTCACCTGCAGCTCTGTTAATATCATATTGATGACAGTCCATACAGAAGCTCGGGTAGTTGACAAGGGCTGAGCCATTGAAGTAATTAGGCACCGCGCCGGGAATCTGATAAATGCCAGGATACTGAAGTCCGCTTGGATTTCTATCAGCATCACCATATGTAGCATAATAGTCCATCTTCTCACTCGGCTCATCACCCCACACCTCGGTATTGTTAAAAAACCTGCTAACAGGGCTGACATTCATCTCATTCAAATCCCAATGCGCACCACTAACAATGTGCACATTGTGGCAGGACTGGCATTGCAGACTATATGTACCAACGTCGCTAGCGGCTGAAAGGGTGAAAGTGTGTCCAAGGGTATGTGCATAGGACTCGCTGAACGCCTCCTTTATGTCATTGTTGTAAACTGTCCCAGAAAGGGCAATATTTGATACACCGCCGGAATCAGAATGGCAGGTGTAGCAGAAGTTCGATGAATCTGTTGGTGATGTGACCTTGACATTCCCTTTGACCATGGCAGTGTATGCTCCTGTAGCTCCGTGGACGTCATGGCATGTAGTACATTTATTGGTGCCTTTACCTCCCTCCTTTCGGAAGTGTGCTGAGTTTTCAAACGCCGTATACGTCGTGTACCACTCCGGACTCCCCACCGCCACCGTGCCGGGATCATGACACTGCTGACACACACTGTTGTTGGCATCGTTTTCAAAGCCCGACTTCAGCCTGTTATCCGTGTTGTTAAAATGAGTCGAAGTCAGCTCATGACAATCGCTGCACGTCTTGTTCGCAGCCGGATTACCATCAGCACTCGTCTCCTGCCATGAAAGTCGGCTGTAATTGCCACTCTCTTTGCCATGACCGGTTTTAAAGAAACCATATGTCGAGTTATCGCCGATGACATTTGGCGAAGCATCACCGCTGCTATCAAAGTCTGGGTCGGCCTTACCTGGTGTTGCGTCGTGGCAACTCCCGCAAAAGCTACTGTAACTCTCATTCACAGCCCAAGTACCAGCAACACCAATGCTTGAGCCAGGGTCTTCATTCCAATACTGCTTAGCAGTTGCTACACCATTTGCTGAGTGACATTCATTACACACCGTTGTGTTCGAAAGATTCCCGCCATCCCGCAGAACCGGCGGACTATTTGAACCATGGCAGCCCGTATCATCACTAGAGCAGGAAATTTTCGGCCCATACTCCTCAGTCACATGCGTCGTATGCGCACCCCCACCCATGGGTGAGAAACCCAGGAGATGTTGATGGCAGTTTGTGCACCTGACGCGGGTATTATGCAGATGATCGCCACTCGCGTTATTACGGTGATAACTTGTCTTCGTGTGACAAACCTCGCACGGCCCGTCAAACACCGTGTCATTATCAGCGAAACTATTGTTCCCGCTGTCACGGAACAATTTCACAGTTTTATCGCCGGAATTTGGCGTCGGTAGAACAGCCTTCACAAGCTGGCCATAAACGATTGCAAAGGTTTCACCTGCTGACACCTGCGAAAGATCAATCGACCCCTCCACAACAAGCGTATCAACAGTGTTATTCACAATCTTATAGTTCAAACCAAGAACAGACGTATTCGGATACAAAATCATATCCGCAAACTCGTCAACAGACCAATTCGCATCTGATTGAGACAAATTCGCAGACGAAACACCAGTTGACACATTCGAATAAACATAGCTCTCACTGCCATGCGTTCTGGGCTGCATCTGCTGATGAGGCCAATGACAACGCCGACACTCCATACTCCAATTCCCATAATCATTATCAATCTGCAAACTCGAATGCGTCCGTACCAAAGGCGCGATAACCTCGTTATGACAACTCCAACACAAATTATTCGGCAAAGTATCATCAATAGTCGTCGGGCTCCCGCCCAAATAATCAGCCAGATATTTCTCCGTCACATTATGGGGAAAATGACAATTCTCACAACCAACGGAATTTATGCTGTAATGAGGAGAGTCTAGAAGTTCCTCAGCAGCATAACTAACTCCAACAGACAGAAAAAGTCCAAGTACAACACCTAGGAGTACTATTTCTCCACCCTTCATTGTTTTTTGATTGGTTTTTCAGCTATATAAGACTCTCGGTTATTATTTCACAGTATTTAAATGGAGTGAAAATATTAGACAAAAATAGTGCAACTATTCCAAGAATAGGTTTTTGCTTTTCTCAGTCAGTTCAAGAACCTTGAACCTGCCTTTTGTAACTTCAATCAAGTAGCCGGCAAAGACAAGCTGCTTTATCCTTTTCCTCACGGTTGGCTTGCTAACATTTAATTCCACACGAACATCGGTGTAAGAAGGCTTCACGCCGATACTATTCTGCCGATAGATAAACCTCAAAGTCTCAAGCAGTTCCTCAGAAAGTCTCGCCTTATGCAAGGGCTCGACATCGTCTGTCTCTTTCTCAAGAAGCCCTAACTCTCGCTTACTAAAAGTTGAGGGATCAACTGACAGGATAATAAAATGTTGCATAAAATATGCTATCTCTTTCAAATGTTGGACAAAAGTGAGAGTTTTCTTAAAGCCGTTTTTGAAAACAAGGTAATCCAGCCTATCGATTAAAACTGCACTGCCTCTTGTTAGATTTTCTATTTCATCCTCAATCTCCTTTAAATCCGGTTGAAACGCAGTGTCCCCGCCTTTCTCGGAAATCCAAAAGACCTTCACATCCTCGTCGAAGTCGTTCTTGAGTTTTTCCCGAGACGTTCTTGAGATAATAACCCCAGGATACCCTACTTTGAGAAGATCTTTAAAGGCCTCAGTTGACAAGAGCGATGTTTGCTCTACTGCCAAGTAAAGAGTTCCCTCATCTAGCTTGTACTTCATCAGCCGCCTCTTCATCTCATTCTCCGCCAGCTTGCGTTCAGTGATGTCACGGAGGATATCACGGGAACCCACATATTCCCCATCAAGTATGATAGTATCTGAATTGACCTCAATGAATCGGGCTTCCCCTGTTTTAGTAACGAGTCTTCCCTCATAACCTTGATACTTGCCTTTTTTAACAAGTTTTTCGAAATATGTTTTTGATTTCTCCTGGTCGTCAGGGTGCACTAAATCACTCACATTCATCTTTAGCAGCTCGTCTCTGCTGTAACCTGTGAGTTTAACCATCGAATTGTTTACTTCACTGAAGTTGTGTTGTGCATCAATTATTACTATGCCATCGAGCGCGTTTTCAAATAAGTCATGATATTTTTCTTCACTTCCTCTGAGCGCCTCCTCGGCCTTCATGCGCTCGGCCATTTCATTTTCCAATTCTAAATTGGCATCTGAAAGCTCGGCTGTGCGCTCTTTTACACGCATCTCCAGATTATCTTGTGCTTCCCTCAACTCTTTGGTTTTGGTCCCTACTTCTGTCTCTAAAATCTTGCTTATGCTGGAAAACACAGCTATTGCATAAGCGGATCCGAGGAGCAGAATTACAATAATCAAGACTGTCAAAAGAATCTGTTTAATGTAGGCTGAACGAATTAATAGTCGCACCTTTTCTTTAGGCGCCCATACCCCGATTACCCAAGTTTCTTTTCCAAGCTGGATATGTTCAAGGGCAACGAGTTTCTCTTCCACTTCATCCGTATATTTGCCCGAGGATTCATCAAACCTGTAATAAGTGTATTCTCCTTTACCTGATGTGCCATCATTTAAGTGCTCCATTATCTGTTGAAATTCGGGGAATCCTTCGGTTTCTTCAAGGAGGTTTTTTCCAAAAAGAGATCTGTCAGCTGAATAAAGCACGTTGTACTCCTCATCGATCAAAAATGCCTGCCCATTTTCTGAAGACTTGACAGGGGCAACAAATCTATCGACGATTGTGTTTAATTCAATGGTCCCGAGCACGACTCCCGCAAATTCGCCTGTTTCGAAATCAAACATCGGAACAGTGACTAGAACTCCCTTTTCGCCTGCTTTTACCCCTTTGAACTCGATGAACTCGATGATGTATATGTCGGGAGAGGTCATCTCCTTTGCCTCCTGATAATACCTCCGAAATGAAAAATCTGTGCCCTCTAATTGAGGAGCGTTTACACCATATCTTAGGACTCCATCCTCATCCAGAACGCCGATGTCGTTTACCCCTAGCTGTTCGAGTTCTTCAAATCTGCGTCTTAATTCCTCTCGTGTTCGAGCTTCTTCGAGACGGCTGATTTCTGGGACCTTTCCGATTGCTCGTATCCCCTGGCCCACGGACTCAAAATACAGCTCTATTCCACTCGTCACCCCCATTGCCAAGACAAGCTGGCGCTCGTTGAACTCGTTGAAGGTCGCCTCCTCCGACGCCTTAAAGGATTGATTACTCAAGACAAAGACTACTGAAACTAACAGCAGGGTTATGCCGATGATAGCCCACGGCTTCTTAAGACCGAATAAGACTTCCTTCGTATTCATGACTTTTCACAGATTTTTTAGATATTAACAGATCACAAAAGCTCTTGAATATGTATAATAGATTTCTAAGGATATTTTTTTTAATATCCTCAAATAAGTTGTTTGCATTCGGCGATATTTTTAATCATATACCAATTTTTTGATCTTTCATAACCATAACACATTATCATCCTAGAACATCTATTCTATAATAATATATGTTCACTACTTATAAAAAGTACTTTGTAGATTCGCCAGATGAATCAGATTTTCTGCCGCGTTTTTATCGAGCTATAGTTGAATAAGCTGAGCGCGGGGAAAAGGTAGAAATATCCGAAAAATACCTCTGCATCTGGTAGAGTCGCCTGTCTACTCTCTGGTTATTTCCAGCTTTATCTTGTACAGAGATTGGATTTATCTCTCTTCTCAGGATTAGATTTCCCACGGGGATTTAGAAAGATTAAACACTGAACACCGCTTCAGATGGCGGTCTTCCTCTACCAGGCTTTATTAAATTTCTGTCTTTGGGTTTTTTACACGCTTTGCAAATCTTTACGTATTCTTCTTCAGAAGCTTTATTGACAATTCTTCCAATATTATTTGGGATCAACGAATCCCCGCATAAGTCGCACATAAGTTTAGATTCCATTATTGCACCTAAATTCTTCAACTCTAATTCGTTTTTGTTAGCTTATTTATATCTAACTTCTTCTTCAGGATAAAATCACCCCGCACAAACAATTCAAAGACCTCAAAAAGAAGGTTACAATCCTAAAGCAGTTACCCCCTTGCAGTTTGGGAATGAGATTCAATAGCAATAATTAAATATTTTTAGCTACGTAATTATTATTGGTTAGAAAGTGAAAATGCCTGTCAGTTCCGAAGATAAAAAGAAAGACAACAAGCTGAGAGAGTCAGAGAAGCAGTATCGGGATATATTTGAAAACATGCTTGTGGGCGTCTGCATCCTGGATCTGGAGTCCAACTATATTGATGTAAACGATGCCTGGATAAGGATAATAGGTTATAGCAGGGAAGGGCTGCTCGGGATGAATGTCAAAGATATTCTGGAACCCAGGGATAGAGAAAAGTCTGCGCGATATTTTAGAAAACTCGCTGATGAGGGTGCTTACAGGTCTTATGTGGGGCAGGTTGTTACTAAGGAGGGGGAGGTTCGGTGGATTGAAGTTGATTCAAACGCGATTGTAGTGGATGGCAAGGTTGTGGGGTCTCGTGATATTATCCACGACATCACAGAGCTCAAA
>Ga0255052_10000502_pt1 | contig 31361 bp, 30 predicted proteins | sample JV7_2_21_MG_FD_188632 | JGI IMG/M metagenome (GOLD analysis project Ga0255052, IMG submission 188632) | Seawater microbial communities from Jervis Inlet, British Columbia, Canada - JV7_2_21 | ecosystem: Environmental > Aquatic > Marine > Inlet | place: Canada: British Columbia | collected...
TGGTGACTCCTCCTTTCCGTTTGCTGGTGGTAACGCTTACCAGTTTGGCACTTAGATGCCGGTTAGGGGAGGAGGAGTCCATACCATTGCTTTGGGTCATTTGGTGTCCACCGAACTGGGGCTGGACAATGAAGCGGTCATAGCTGGGCACTCCTCTGGGATTACTTACCAGCGTTTCTTAATGTTCTTTCGAGGAAATGTTTCCGCGGTAATTTATCGACGTCCAAAAATTGGGGTCTGGCCCCAATATTCATGTTGCAGAACTCTGAACGTCTGTTTTACCGGAATCCGGTCATTCAAAAGTCGTCGAAATCAGCAAATTGGCAAGCCGCAAACGGCCAGGAGCACACCGTCACGCTATGTAGCCAACCATGTCCTGCGTCGATTCTTCGTGCGCGCTGTAAAATTCCCGGAGTAACTTCGCTGCCCAGTATGAATCATGTCCAGGCGACTCATGCGACAATACGAACTGCGCCAGTTTGTACCCCGCCCGCGCCTCGACATCGTTTTCAGCGGCTTCGCTCAATTGCCAGATCATTGTCGAGAAATACAGAACGGCGTATAAAAAATCTGGTGCGCCCTTTTTACTTAATAGCGCCCTGGTCGATGCAGCGGGAAAACTGTCCTGCGCCATCGAAATAAGGTAGTCAGTCTCATGTGGCGCGATAGCACCGCGCTTTTTGGCCTTCCGTATCAGGCTGGTTATCATCAACGTGTAATTCAGTACGACAATTGTCATTGCCGATTCCTGCTCGATTGCTTCACGCTGGGTCCCCTTGCGTTTCCGATTTTGAGCTACAATGATCGGCACGCCCGGTGCTGGAGGCAACGATACTTTCACTACCGAGATATTCTCGGTACCGAGAGCAAAGTATGAGCAACAAGACACACGATGTGACGCCTCAGGCTGTTGTCGAATTCACACGTAATGGACTCAAGATTTTGTCCGAGAAGTATGGAGGCGACTGCACGCTCAACGAAGCGCGTGTCATGATTCAAATAATACATTGCCACCTCAAAGGACGGCCCTGTTCCGTCACCGGCCTTCACAAGGCTACCGGTATTCCCGTACCTACTGTCAGCCGGTCCGTCGCCAATCTTCAGAGCGACGGCTGGCTATCTGAACAACGAGACCCGACCGATGGTCGCAAGCGCTTAATCTCCTTTGGCCCCCGCTCCCTGGAGAACACACCCGACGACATTGAACGGTCGATCCGGTGGATAAAAAATTTCTTTGAACACGGCCTGACTGACTGACCGCTTACGACCGAGGCCGGGTTTTCGGTTTCTTGGTAGCGGCGGCGCGACTTTAATCAGAATTTCATAAATGGTACTGCGGACTCAGCCGGCCAACCGCATCCACCAACACGCCGAGGTGATCCGGGTCGATGTCCGGCGTAATCCCGTGCCCGAGGTTGAACACATGTCCCGGGCCATTGCCGTAACTCGCGAGAACGTCAGCAACGCCCTGCTCAATTACCTCCGGCGATTCGCTCAACGTGGCGGGGTCCAGATTCCCCTGCAATGCCACTTTGTCTTCCGTGTACTGGCGGGCATCGGCAAGATCAGTGGTCCAGTCCACTCCCAACGCATCGCAACCCGTTGCAGCCATGTCGCTCAGCAATTCGCCCGCGCCCTTCGTGAACAGGATTATCGGAATTGTCTCGCCGTCTTTTTCGCGCTGCAACCCATCCATGATTTGTTGCATGCTGGCCAGTGAGAATCGTCGATAGTCATCCGCCGGCAGTGCCGCGCCCCAGGTATCGAAGATCATAATTGCCTGCGCACCTGCATCAATTTGGGCGTTGAGATAATTAGTAGTGGTACTCGCAACCACGCCAAGCAATTTTTCCAGCGCGGCCGGATTTTCCGCCGCAAGACCTTTGATTGTTGGGAATTCTCTACTTGATCCACCCTCGACCATGTATGTTCCAACCGTCCAGGGGCTTCCGGCAAAACCGATGAGCGGCACGCTCCCGTTCAGTTCACGGCGAATCAGGCTGACAGCATCGAAGACGTATCCCAGCGAATCCATAACGTCAGGTACGGCAAGGTTGTTGATTTCCTTTTCGGTACGCACCGGCCGTTCGAATTTCGGGCCCTCGCCGGTTTCGAAATGCAGACCGAGGCCCATTGCATTGGGAATGGTCAGAATATCCGAAAACAGAATCGCCGCATCCAGTGGAAAACGCCGCAATGGCTGCAAGGTCACTTCACAGGCGAGTTCCAGATTGGAACAAAGATTCATAAAGCTGCCGGCCTGCGCCCGTAACTCGCGATACTCCGGCAGATACCTTCCAGCCTGCCGCATGATCCACACCGGCGTTCGCGGAACCGGCTTACGCATCAACGCACGAAGAAACAAATCGTTTTTGAGTGGAGCTGTCATCAGAACTGAGCCTCGATCGTTGCCTGAATTGCCTCGGCCGCCGCTCGCGGACTTTCCGCGTCACGAACGGGACGACCGACAACGATGTGATCGGCCCCGTTGATAAATGCCTGTTCGACACTCACCACCCGCTTTTGATCGCCGGTCGGTTTGTTGTCTACCGGTCGAATCCCTGGTGTGATGACCAGAAGTTTGTTGTCAATGAATTCGCGCAATCTTGGCGCTTCGAGACCGGAAGAAATCACACCGTCGCAGCCCGACTCAAGTGCTCGCTTGGCGCGTGACAGAACGAGCGCGCCAACATCGCAGTCAAAGCCGAGATCATCGAGATCGCCCCGATCCAGGCTGGTGAGCACAGTGACAGCCAGCACCTTCAGACTGTCGCCCTTGTTCTCGGCAGCCGCCTCCATGATGGACTGATTGCCGTGCACAGTTACGTAGCTCGCGCCGCGATCCTGTAACTGCCGAACGGCCGAACCCACGGTCGCCGGAATGTCAAAGAACTTCAGATCCGCAAATACCTTTTTGTCCCGGGCCAGCAACCATTCCAGGAGCTCGAAATAACCGCCGGTCATCATCAGCTCGAGTCCGATCTTGTAAAACGTGACGGAGTCTCCGAGCTCGTCTGCGAGTTCACGCGCACGAGCGCAGTCAGGCACATCCATTGCGAAAATCAGGCGGTCTCTAACAGGAATGTTTTTGTTGATCACAGCATATCCGGGGTGGAGAAAGCGCTGCGGATTGTAGCGCGCAATCGTCTTGCAGTCTCGAAGATTTGGACTCGGGATGGTCCAGATCTATCTGCTTAACAGAGGCGTTCGTGTTCAGAAATAGCAAATCGATCGGTCATGCCCGCAATGTAATCAGCGACGACCCGGGCCTTGCCGGCCTCATCACCGGCGCTTGCCTGCTCATGGAAGGCAGCAGGCATCTGACCGGTGTCATTCATATAAATCGCGAACAGGCCGTCAACCATCACCCGGGTCTGATCATTCATCTTCCTGACATTTTCGTGTCGGTAGAGATTCTTGCGAAGAAAGTCTTTCAACGCGGTATGTTGTTCGAATACAGCGTCGCTGAAACCGATGACAGGATCGTTTGTTGCCCGAACCTCTTCTATCGATTCCGGCGCCAGCTCTCCGATGCCTATGGATGACTGATCGATCAGGTCCGTGACCACCTGGCCAATCATGCGCCTGATGACCTCGTAAATAAGCCTGCGATCCTCGAGCTGCGGATATTTGCCGTGTACTTCGTCGTAGTGTTCGCCGAACAACGCCTGCTCGCGGAGTTGATCGAGGTCCAGGAGCCCGGCACGAAAACCATCATCGACATCATGGTTGTTGTAGGCAATGGCATCGGCCAGGTTGACCAGCTGCGCTTCGAGACCAGGCTGGCGACGCTGGAGAAATCGCTCGCCCACGTCTCCGAGTTGGCGGGCGTTTCGGGTTGAACAGTGCTTGAGAATGCCCTCACGCGTCTCAAACGTAAGATTGAGGCCCGGAAAATCCGCATACTTCGCCTCGAGTTCGTCCACGACCCGCAAGGACTGCAAATTGTGCTCGAAGCCGCCGAAGTCGCGCATGCATGCGTTCAATGCATCCTGACCGGCGTGACCGAAAGGGGTATGACCCAGGTCGTGGGCAAGGCTGATCGCTTCAACCAGCGCTTCGTTTATGCGCAACGCCCCTGCGACGGTTCGCGCAATTTGCGCGACCTCAAGCGAGTGAGTCAGTCGCGTTCGATAGAGATCACCTTCGTGATTAACGAAGACCTGGGTCTTGTACACAAGACGACGAAACGCGGTGGAGTGAATAATCCTGTCGCGGTCTCGCTGGTACTCGCCGCGGTACGACGCTGGTGGCTCATCGAATCGCCGGCCTTTGCCGGCCGCTTCGTGTGCCGCGTAGGACGCCAACCCATCCGGCGCCGCGGTCATATCAGGCGTCCGCCATGCTAAGCACTTCCTCAAGCGCAACTGCAGAGTACTCAGTGGTGACAAAAGCATCACCCAGCGACCGCAACAGGACAAATCGCAACTGATTGGCCTGCACCTTCTTGTCCATCTGCATTGCCTCGCGCAATCTAGCCGAGCCCGCTAACGGAGGCCGGATTGGTAATCCTGCGGCGTCGACCAGCGCCGTCAACCGGCCCAGCTCGTCCTCGTCAATTCCGCTCATCTGTGCCGCCATGACCATGCCAGCAGCGACCGCTTCACCGTGAAGCCACTCACCGTAGCCCATCGAGTTCTCGATAGCATGACCGAATGTATGACCAAAATTCAGGAGTGCCCGCTTTCCGGATTCTCTCTCGTCTTCTGCGACTACCAGTGCCTTGATTTCGCATGATCGCCTGATTGCATAAGTCAGCGCCTCAGCATCCCTGTCGAGCAAAGGCTGCATGTTGGTTTCCAGCCAAGCAAAGAAATCAATGTCTGCAATCGCACCATACTTGATCACTTCCGCAAGTCCGGCACGCAGTTCCCTGTCAGGCAGGGTGGACAGCGTATCCGTATCAATCAGGACAATGCGCGGTTGATGAAATGCACCAATGAGGTTTTTGCCACCCGGATGATTGACCCCGGTTTTGCCACCGACAGATGAATCAACCTGGGCCAGCAACGTTGTTGGAACCTGGATGAATGCGACACCACGCATGTAGCAGGCCGCTGCGAAGCCGGCGATATCGCCGACGACCCCACCACCGAGAGCAATAATGGTCGTATCGCGGCCCGCCCGCGTCTCGACCAGTTCATCGAGAATGGCCTCTACGGTAGCCAAAGACTTCTGGGCTTCACCGTCCGGAATCGAATGACACCTTACCTCGTCATTCGTCAGGCATTTCTTGAGCTTGTGCAAGTAAAGCGGTGAAACGGTTTCGTTGCTGATGACCAGGCAGCCACTGCCCTCGAGGTAACAAAACAGATCGAAGCCACTATCGAGGAGGCCTGTGCCGATGACGATCGGATAGCTGCGATCGCCTAAATCAACGGTTAGTGTATGAGTAGCCACGAATCGTATCCACCAGGGTTCAGGCGGGAAAGATTACATTAAATAGGAGATCTGATGACAGAATATCGAGGCGAAGACTGTTTCACCAACGGCCTTCTTATCAGGAGATCGCATCGGCAATATCGCGGGCGACAGCCTGAACCCTTCTCCCGTCTGTCTCGATCGTGAGGTCCGCAATTTCACGATACAGGGGATCCCGCTCCGCCATTAGCAACTCCATTACTTCCTCTCGCTCGCCGTCTTCAAGCAACGGCCTGTGCCGGCCACGCTGCGTACGATCGAGTTGCTGCTGAACCGTTGTAAAGAGATAGACGACGAATCCACGCGCACCCAGATGGCTGCGGCTTCCCGGATCCAATACTGCGCCACCACCGGTCGCCAGCACAACGCCCTGTCTTTGCGACAGCTCGTCGATCACTTTTACTTCGCGTTTGCGAAATCCCTCTTCGCCCTCTTTTTCGAAAATGAAGGGAATATCAACGCCAGTGCGGTTTTCGATTTCCTCGTCGCTATCGACAAAGTCGAGATGCATCAGACGCGCAAGCTGGCGGCCGACAGCCGATTTGCCTGCGCCCATGGGGCCGATGAGAAACAGATTCTTAGGTTGTTTCATTGCAGTATGTTAGTCGCAGGAAAAAGCCAACCCGAAGGTTGGCTTTTTGACTCGCTTTTGATTTCGTGAACAAACGTCGATCCGTTCTTGACTGCTAGTAGATGCTTGAGCCCTCGTTGAGAATCCGTGGCGTCACAAAAATCAACAGTTCAGATTTGTTCGACGTATCAGATCTCGACCGGAACATGACGCCGATGCCAGGCAGATCACCGAGGAACGGCACCTTAGTGATCGTCTCACGTTGTTCGGTTTCATAGATTCCGCCGAGAACGACGGTCTGTCCATCCCGCACCAGGACCTGAGTCTCAACGGACCGGGTGTCGATGCTCGGTACAGCACCACCGGTGGCGCTCGGTGTCAACTCACCAACATTATCCTTGCTGACGAGCAGGTCCATGATGATATTGCCATCCGGAGTGATCTGCGGCGTAACTGTCAGGCTAAGAACAGCCTTCTTGAACTGCGTAGTTGTTGCACCCGAAGACGCCGATTCCTGATACGGAATCTCCACGCCCTGTTCAATACGTGCTTCTTTCTGGTTTGCCGTAATCACACGCGGTGTCGAGACGATTTCGCCGCGCCCCTCAGCCTGCATGGCTGTCAACTCCAGGTCCACGAGATATTCCGTTTCCAAAACTGCCAGTGAAAAACGGCCGGCCGGATTGCCGATTGGCAGATTTACATTGTAACGATCAGTCAGCGACGGCAACTCGATCGGGAAAATTGTACCAGTGGTACCCAGGTTATCGACAATCGAGTTGATCATTGTATCCGTGCCGCCGCCGGTGCCAGAAATAACTGTGGCACCGTCGGTGCTGTTTTCGGCGTATGCCGTAGCACCGAACCTGATACCGAGTTCCTTGCTGAAATCATCGTTGACTACGACAATTCGTGACTCGATCAAAACCTGCCGAATCGGAATGTCAAGCGTCCGAACCAATCGGCGAATGTCTTGCAGCCGCTCAGCCGTGTCCTGAACCATTAGCGTATTGGTACGGTCATCGATGCCGACGCTACCACGATCCGAAAGCAGCGCGTTGCCTGCGCCACTGCCACCAATCAGGCCAGCAAGATCAGAGGCTTTCGCGTAATTGACCTGCAGGAATTCCGAATACAGCGGCTCAAGTTCAAGGATAGCCTGGCGCGCTTCGAGGTCAGCTGTTTCGCGAGCCGTGATTTCGTCAGCCGGCGCGACGATGATGACGTTGCCGTTCTCACGCATGTCCAGACCTTTGGTGGTCATGACAATATCCAGCGCCTGATCCCAGGGAACATTCCTGAGCCTCAGTGTGACATTGCCCTGCACCGTGTCGGAAACAACGATGTTTCGTCCCGATGTTTCTGCAAGTAACTGCAGCACGGCGCGAGTCTCAATGTCCTGGAAGTTCAGCGTCAGACGCTGACCTTCGTATTCTTTGGTCTCCGAGAACAGTGATGAACTCGGATCTGTTTCTTCAGACGCGGGGTTTATTTCGATGGTGAATTCGTTGTCAGATTGATAGGCGAGCTGCTCGTAATTACCTTCTGCGGATATCACGATGCGTGTATCGAGATTGGTACGCAAGGTATCGACAGTTGTGACCGGAGTTGCGAAGTCCATTACGTCCAGGCGACGCATCAGTTCCGCGGGCAAGCCCGTATCTTTGAATACTGCGACAACGCGACCGCCTTCCTGCCGAATGTCGACTGGCGTCGAAGGATCGCTCAGGTTGACCAGCACACGGCCGCCACCATCACGTGTTCGCCTGAAATCGACGCTGTTGATCTGGCGCGCGCCACCTGATGCGAACGACGGTGATGATGCAGATGCCGGGCTGCCGGCAAATTGTGTCGTTTGACCACCTTGACCATCATCAACGCCCAGTGTGACGAAGATCGTGTTGCCGCTCTTACGTGTTTCATAAGGAACCATCGAATCCAGGTTCAGTACTACCCTGGTTCGGCCGTTGGCCTCCGCGGTCAATATTGTGTCCAGCGGACCGAGATTCACATCACGTCGCCTGGAAGAAAGCCCCAGTGATGTCTCCGGCAAGTCGAGTGCGATTCGCGCCGGATCTTCGATAGTAAAAGCCAACGGGTCCGGAGCAGTACCGCTGAGAATTAACTTCAGCTCTACACGCTGTCCCGGCAAGCTCTGAACCTGAATGTCCTGCAGGCGATTGATTTCCTGCGCATTTACGGACATGCCGTAAAACAGCAGCAGCGCCGCAGCCATTTGCATGACCCAACGTCGGTGTGAACTGCCGATCGTCGTCTTAATATTAAGCGTCATTCCAAATACTCCCAGTTCCATTCAGGTATCAGTCCGCCAGAGCAACGGCGGCGTCTCGTTCCAGATACCCACCGATCCCGTCAGAAATAATTTCAATCAATTCAATCTCAGAATCCCGGATTGCGATGATGCGTCCGTCGTTCTGTCCCATGTAGTTGCCCGGTATTACGCGGTGAATCAGGCCATCCGACGTCTGCACTAACCCGAAGTTGGTCTCTCCAAGCTGCAATGTTCCGACCATGCGAAGCGTGTCGAGCGGAAAACTCTCGAGAAACTCGCGACTTCGCGTCTCATCCGGACGTGTGCCACCATCCGCCGGCCCGCCAGCAATCTGCGGAGAATCCGGAACAAACGGCGAGCGAAAACCGTGGGCATCCGCCGTGTAAGTAAACACTTCGTACGGTGTGATTTCAGGCAACGGATCAATGCGGCCGGCCGGCAGCATCTTGGTGTCATTGATGAATTTGTCGAGGTCTTTCATGTCACCGCCACAGGCGCCAAGTGCAAAGGCGGCAGCAATCAGCAGAAGCAGATTTTTCGAGAAGAAAGCTTTCATTCTACTGAGCCTCCTCTTCGAGATATCGGTAGGTTTTCGCGGTCACCTGCAAAGTCAGCATGTCGTAGTTCGACGGATCTTCCGGTGAAATATTGATGTCGTGCAAAGTAACAATTCGAGGTAGTGCCGCCACGCCGCTGACAAAATTGGCAATTTCGTGATAACCGCCCGACAGGCTGATCGTAATCGGCTTTTCAGCGTAGAAGTCCTTCGGCACCTCAGATTGCGGTACAAACAGCTTTTCCTGCAAACCTGCAGCCAGTCCTGTCTGAGAGATATCGACGATCAGGCTCGGTATTTCTGTCTCTCCTGGCAGCTGTCGCAACATCGTACCAAACGACTGCTCCATCTGTGCAAGCTGTGCTTTGTAAGCATCGAAGTTGACAGCTTTCCTTTGCTTGTTCTTGAACACATCACGTAGGTCTACTTCCAGCTGCTTAACTCTTTCGAGCGCAGGTGCCTTGTCTTCGATGATGGTGTAGAAAATGCCCGCTCCGACAACGAAAGCGAATACGATAGCTATCACCCCGGCCCGAAACATGAACGGCCAGCGACCTACGTCATTGGCGTCGAGACTCTTTAGTTCGTCGACGAGGTTCATTTTGTACCCCCTTCAGGGTCTGAGCTAACCTGCTTGAGGTTAACCACAAACTCCGCTTGTCGTGCCGGTCCGGATTCCGTCGTTTCAACTTTGGTGACACTCGGATCGGTCAGCCATTCCGATTCGTCGGCCTGGCGCATCAGTGCGGAAACCCGGGTGCTCGATTGGGCAACACCTCTAAGTTCAATTGTCGCTCCTGTCTGCTTCATGCCGTTGAGGTACACACCCTCAGGCAACTGACGTGATATCTCGTCAAATAAATGGACGACTTCCGGACGACTGCGCTGCAGCTGCTCAATGATTTCCATTCGGGCAAGCAGTCTTTCTTTCTGCCGCTCGAGGTTATCGATTTCCGTAATCTTTTCTTCCAGGATCGCGATTTCCGCTTCGAGGCGTGAGTTTCTGGCCACCTGGTTATCAATCATCTGATTGAAAGCAACGAACGTCAGGCCGACGACAGCGATACCGGCAAGCACCGAGCCGCCAAGCGCGACCATGAATTCCTGCTGGCGTTTCTTGCGCTCTTCTTCGCGCCATGGGAGGAGATTAATGCGTGGCATGTTAGTCGAAGCTCCTCAGTGCGAGCCCACAGGCAGTCAGGAGCGCTGTTGCGTCTTTATGCACGCCCTGCGACTTGGCCTTGGACGAAATCTTCATCTGTCCCAGCGGGTCACCAACCTCAGTCGGTATCCCTACCCTGCTTGAAATTACATCGGCAATGCCCGGGATGTTGGCGCAACCGCCACAAACCAGGATCATGTCCGGCTGCTCACGACCACCGCCGGATGCCAGGTAGAACTGCAATGAGCGGCTTACCTGCTGCGTCATGTCATCAACAAATGGTTCCAGGACTTCCGGCTGATAGTTACTCGGCAGGCCACCTTGTTTCTTGGCGCGACCGGCATCCTCCATCGAAAGACCGTAGGTGCGCATAATTTCCTCGGTCAGCTGTTGCCCACCAAATGCGAAATCACGCGTGTAAATAACTTTGAGATCCTGCAGCACACTGAACGTCGTGCTGCTGGCACCGATGTCCACGATCGCGACCGACTGATCGGCTCCGCTATCCGGAATCTGGTGGCTCAACAACTGACAGGCATTTTCCAGCGCGAATGCCTCGACATCGACGATGTGTGTGGCGAGTCCCGCGGCCTGTACAGCTGACTGGCGCTGCTCGACATTCTCTGTGCGCGTGGCAACGAGAAGGACATCCATCAATTCCGGATCGTTTTCGTTCGGCCCTACGATTTCGTAATCAAAACTCACTTCTTCCATCGGGAACGGGATGTATTGATCCGCCTGAATTTCAACCTGTCCTTCCAGATCTCTCTCAGACAAACTTGAGGGCATCTGGATGACTTTCGTAATCGCGGCATCACCGCTGATTGCGATTGCAACATCAGTCGCTTTGGCGCCTGCCCGTTTGACGGCCCGACGGATTGCTTCACCGACCGCTTTGGCATCCACTATCGCCTTTTCGTTTACAGAACTCGGCGGAGTGGGCTCTGCTGAATACGCCTCGACACGAAACCGTTTTCCACTCTGGGAAAGCTCAATCAGCTTCACCGAGGAGGTGGTTATGTCCAGACCCAACAGAGGCTGTGATTTTTTTCCAAAAAGCACGTATTTTTCCTTCTAAGTCGGTAAGTTGCGAAGCAAAACTAAGTTCGTCCTCAGCAATTCGATTTAACTATATATCAATAAAATGTTAAATAAAACGTGACTTTGTTCACGATCTAGCGATCCTCATAGTACTGACGCGGACTTTGCCATTCCGTGAACTGGTTGGCGGCTACAATCCTCTCGGCAAAAATATTCCCCCTATGTGATGGGTGTCGTGTTTCGCTCCGGTTTTGAGGGCGGAAATGAGCTGCCGCGCCCCTCTTTTGGTCTCTTTTCAGCCGATTGACCAACCTGGCGCACCTTGTCGCCCGAAATCGAATCCGATCGACGCCCATTGCGGCCGACGAGGGTCGGTCGCTATCATCCGACTAAGGCCGCTGCCACCGGAATGCCACATTTGAACGGCAGCATCTCTTTACGCAAACTTAGGCCCTGGGCCAAAATGTACCCTGGGCCAATTAGATAATGAGCAGGTAACGAATATATTGCCGTGCTCTCGATGCTCGACTGTTCATAATTGACTGGTTTTCCCTGAAACACGTTTACGCATGCAAAACGACAGAAATCAAAAGACATCCACAGGCTCATCGGGCCGAGGGTCCCGCAAAAAATCACGCCGCCGCAACCTGCGCTGGCTGATCTTGCTGGCTGGATTTGGCCTGACGGCTTCGCTGGCTGCTACATCAGGCGTGATTGGCGCTTACTACTATGTAGCGCCGAGCCTGCCAAAGGCCGAGACAATCCGCGAAATCCCGTTGCAGATTCCGTTGCGGATTTTCAGCCGTGACGGTCGCCTGATAGAAGAGGTGGGAGAGAGACGCCGGATGCTGGTTGAGTACGATGACCTGCCGCAGTATGTCGTCGACGCTTTTGTTTCTGCCGAAGATGGTCGTTTTTTTGAACATCCCGGCGTTGACTACCAGGGAATTCTGCGCGCACTCCTGCAGCTTGCAAGCACCGGCGAAATCAGGAGCGGTGGCAGCACCATCACACAACAACTTGCCCGTGATTATTTTCTGACCCGCGAGCAAACTTTTATTCGCAAACTCCGCGAAGCATTCCTTGCCTATCAGATCGAACAAGCGTTCAGCAAGGAAGAGATCATGGCCCTCTTCGTCAACAAAATGTTCTTTGGCCAAAGGGCCTATGGTGTGGCGGCCGCCGCACAGGTTTACTACGGCAAGAATCTCCAGGATATCAACATCGCTGAAGCAGCGACGCTGGCTGGTGTCTTGCCCGCACCCTCTGACTACAATCCTGTTCGCAGTCCGGTAGAAGCTGCTGAACGACGGACCTATGTACTGAACCGCATGAACGAACTGAGCTATATCAACGACACCCAGCTCACCGAGGCGCTTGCTTATCCGCTTGAATCGAAACTGCACGGCACAGCGAATGAACTGTCAGCACCCTACGTCGCAGAAATGGTTCGTCAGGAAATGCTGAACAGGTACGGAGACGCGACCTATTCTGCGGGCTACCGCGTCATTACGACACTTGATTCGAGGCTGCAGGCTGCCGGTAACTACGCAGTGAAAAGCGGTTTGCTTGAGTTTACTCGCCGCCGCGGCTATCGCGGACCGCTTGCGACAATCGAGTCCGATCCGGAGATTCTTCGTCAGCCCTATGCCGAATGGCCGGAGGAGCTGCAGCTTGCGCTGCAGAACTACGGCAACCCAGCCGGATTATCTGTCGCGATCGTGACGGCGGTCAATGAAGACAATACCGCGAGCATCCTGTTGCAAAACGGCACGTCAACATCCCTGCCCTGGCACGGCATTTCCTGGGCGAAGCCATTTATTGATAGCGAGACCAGCGGGCCTGCGCCGCAAACTGCCCATGAAGTGCTGACGCCAGGAGACATTGTCTATGTGATGCCGATTACGATCGGTGGCTGGGCATTGGCCCAGGTTCCCGAGGCCCAGTCGGCATTGGTTTCTGTCGATCCTCAGGATGGCGCGATTATCTCACTCGTCGGCGGCCTGGATTTTTCTCTGAGTAAATTCAATCGCGCCAGCCAGTCCGCGCGTCAGCCTGGCTCATCGTTCAAGCCGTTTATCTACTCTGCGGCACTAGAAGCCGGCAACACGATGGCCACGATTCTGCTGGACGCACCAGTGGTCATTAATTCGGCAGCCCTCGAGCGTCTGTGGCGACCGGTAAACTACAGCGGTCGCTTTTACGGTGAACAACGTATGCGTCAGGCGATGGTCCGATCAATGAACCTGGCGTCCGTCCGCTTGCTGTTGAATAACACCGGTATTCGCACAACTGTCGATCATCTTACGCCATTCGGTTTCAATGACTCCGCATTGCCGCGTAACGGCTCTCTCGCGCTTGGCGGAGGAAACGCGTCACCACTGGACATGGCCCAGGCTTACGCGACTTTTGCCAACGGTGGCTACGCAGTCAAGCCTTATGTCATCGATGCAATAATCGGCCCGGACGACGAAACGCTGTATCGCGCAAGCCCATTGGTCGTTTGCCCGGAATGCGAACCGGGCGAGGAACCGCCTGTTGACGATTTCTCGCCCAGGTATCCGATCAGTGATCCGCTAGCAGATGAGATTATCGGTATCGAAGCGGGTGCTTTTGCTGCCGATAAGGCGGACCCTGACGCATTGGACGAACTAAACGCTTTATCCGACCTCACAGCATCACTCGAGCAGATGGCGGAACTTGGCGAGTCATACCAGCCAGATGCGACCGTTGCGCCAGAGCTTTTTGCAGCCGTCAATGTCGCCCCACGAATCATCAGTGTCCAAAACGCCTTCCTTATCCAGGATGCGATGCGCGATGTGATTCGCTCGGGCACTGGCGTGCGCGCAAGAGTGCTCGGCCGCAGTGATCTTTCAGGCAAGACGGGAACATCGAACGACCGGCGTGATGCCTGGTTCGCCGGGTTCAACTCGAACATTGTCGGCGTTGTCTGGGTAGGCTATGACGATGATCTGCCGCTCGGCCCCCGCGAGGAGGGTTCACGTACCGCACTACCGATCTGGATTGAATTTGTTCGTATAGCTCTGAAAAGAGCGCCACTTGAGCAAATGGAAATGCCGGAGGGAATTGTCAGCGTCAGGATCTCGAAGACGACGGGCTGTCCGGCGAGCGCCCGACACCCGTTCGAAGACGTCATGTTCGAACATTTCCGTGAGGAATTCGTTCCAGAGTGCGAATTGTCGGAAAGCCTTCCGGATATTTTCAATGACTCTGCAGAAGATGAAGATCTGTTTTGACCATGGCGCAAGCCACCGGTTAACCGCAGGAAAGGGCAGACAGATGGCCAGGAGATCCACCTCGGACGGCAATCGCGCGCGGCAGATGCTCGCTCAGGAAGCAGCGCGCATCATCGTCGAACAAGGTGTTCAGGATTATCGCCTGGCCAAAACCAAGGCGGCGGAGCGATTGGGGATGACCGAGCGCGGCTCCCTGCCAGGCAACAGCGAAATTGAAGCCGCTGTCTCAGAACATTTGCAAATTTTTGGCCGGGAATCTCATTTTGACCTGATGCAGGCATTGCGTCGCGCTGCACTATCGGCCATGGAAATTCTTACCCAATTCAACCCGCGGCTCGTTGGCCCGGTTCTGCATGGCACCGCCGGCGCGAGTTCCGTAATCAACCTCCACGTGTTCTCCGACACGCCGGAACTGATCGCAATTCAGCTCGACGAAAGTCGCTTGTCGTACCAACCCTATGAAAGGCGACTCAAAAGCAGGCGAGACCGTTTGGAGACCTACGCCGGGTTTCGTTTCGTGCAGGACGACTCATCGGTTGAGGCAACCGTGTTCCCCATAGATGGCATGCGACAGGCGCCGATCAGCCCGGTGGATGGCAAACCAATGAAGCGCGCGGATCAATCCACGGTACTCAAGCTTCTGGATGGAAATTTGTAGGAGCCCGCCCAAGCGGGCGATTTAACAAGATTCGCCCGCTTGGGCGGGCTCCTACACGCATTACCTGTCGACGTGCGCGGGGCGTGGATCAGGTGCGTTTTTCTACGGCCACATAATCCCGCTTTGTTGCGCCCGTATAAACCTGTCGCGGTCTGCTGATGCGACCATTCGGATCTCTGATCATCTCCCGCCAGTGCGCTACCCAACCTACCGTTCTGCCAATCGCAAACATGACGGTGAACATCGAGGTCGGGATGCCCAGTGCACGATAGATAATGCCGGAATAGAAATCGACATTCGGGTACAGGTTTTTCTCAACGAAATACTCGTCTTCCAGTGCAACCTTCTCGAGCTCAAGAGCGAGCTCGAAGAGCGGAGAGTCGGCGCTACCCATTTGCTCCAGCACCTTGTGGCACATATCACGAATGATCGTTGCCCGCGGATCGAAGTTCTTGTACACGCGATGACCAAAGCCCATCAGGCGAAACGGATCATCCTTGTCTTTGGCTTTGGCAACAAACTTTGGAATATTTTTCGCGTTGCCGATTTCACTCAGCATCTTCAGGACTGCCTCATTGGCGCCGCCGTGAGCCGGACCCCAAAGGGCAGAGATACCGGCAGCAATCGCCGAATAGGGATTGGCGCCGGAACTGCCCGCCATGCGAACCGTTGACGTTGAACAATTCTGTTCGTGGTCGGCGTGAAGAATGAACAAAAGATCCATCGCCTCCGCGGCAATCTGGTTGATCTCGTACTCTTCCGCAGGCACTGCGAACATCATGTGCAAGAGGTTTTCTGCGTAATTCAGATCGTTGCGCGGATAGATATTGGGCTGCCCTGCGGTGAGCTTGTACGCGGTCGCAGCGATTGTCGGCATCTTCGCTACGATGCGATGGGTAAATACTTCGCGAGCACCCGGATCATGGATGTTCATCGTGTCGTGATAGTACGCAGACATTGAACCAACGACCGCAGACAACTGTGCCATCGGATGTGCGTCGTAGCGGAAACCGTTGAAGAATCGCAGCATGCCCTCGTTGAGCATGGTGTGCCTGCGAATGGAAGTATTGAACCTCGACAGCTCATCCTCGGTGGGCAATTCCCCATATAGCAGGAGGTACGCCACTTCAATGAAATTTGAATGCTTGGCGAGCTGCTCAACCGGGTAGCCCCGATACATGAGCACACCTTCCTGTCCATCGATAAAAGTGATGTCGCTTTCGCAACTGCCGGTCGACACATATCCAGGGTCGTAGGTAAAGACACCTTGCTCTGCGAAAAGACGGCCGATTTCAACAACATCGGGGCCTGTGGTCCCACTTCGGACCGGAAGCTCCATGGACTTGCCATCGGGGCTCGTTAGCGTATATACATTTTTGCTCATAACATCCTCAATCGCTTTGCTGGCGGCCAGTCAGCATTTATCCGTGAAGCCACCGGGTGGGCAACTTCTTATATCCCTTTGCCGAATGTCGGGCACAGCGAAGGGCCGGCCGGCAACAGATCATGATACCGGAAACTGGAAATACGAACGAGGCTACGGCAGCAAATGCCTAGAAAACTGCGGCTTGTACTACTATCCGATTCCGTACTTGCGGCGAAACTTGTCAACCCGGCCACCGGAATCGACAATTTTCTGCTTACCGGTATAGAAAGGATGACAGGCCGAACAGACCTCGATGGTGAGGTCTTCACCTAGCGTAGACCGGGTGGTGAATTCGTTGCCACAACCACAGGTCACTTTGATTTCGCTGTAATTGGGGTGGATCTCGGCTTTCATTTCAGGTCGTCCTTAGATGCTAAGCGCTTGAAAAAGGGCGCGTAGGATATAGCGATGTGGCTCCCTCCGCAAGTCACCCGCGGAGCTCCCGAAAAACTATCCACAAATCCTGTGGATAAGTCTGTGGAATAAATTTGGACGGATGAGCTAAGTGAGGATTTTTAAAGCAGTGTTTCTAGAATGTCTATTTTCTGTCCAATTTCATAAATGCTTTATTATCAACATGTTACATGCGTTTGTGAACAGCCCGGCTGAGTTATGACGCTTATGATGCGGAAAAAATAGGCTTAGCGCTGCTCTTGTGTATAAGCACAGTGAGCCTGGGCGCTCGAATTCCTGCCTGTCACGCCGAAATATCAGGGTAAAAAGCACGCCTGCAGATCGTTCAGAAAACGAAATCCCGTCGCCGTCGGCCGCCATCGGCCAGCAACTGACTGCTCAATCAGGCCATCAACCTGTGCTCTTCTGATGGGCTCCAGAATTGCCCCGGTTCCAAGGCCGGTTCGATCGCAAAAGTCCGCTTCGCTGAAACCGTCAGTCAGTCGCAGTGCATTGAGCATAAATTCAAAACCGAATTCGTCCGCCTTGATTCGGGTAGCAGCGTCTTTCCAGTGGTTGTTTTCGGCTTCTTCAATGTAGGTTAGCGGATTGGCCGCCTTGCGATAGCGCCAGACAATACCGGCAGTATCGGTCAGCTTGCCATGCGCACCTGCTCCGACCGCAAGATAGTCGCCAAAAGTCCAGTAATTCAGATTGTGACGGCACCGGTGCTCGTCACGGGCGAAGGCCGAAATCTCGTACTTCTCGTAACCCGCAGTCTGGAGCAACTCGTGACATCGCTCCTGAATCGTCCAGGCAAGCTCATCATCGGGAATGCCGGCGGGCGGACGTTTGTGGAACACGGTATTCGGTTCGAGTGTCAGCTGGTAATAGGAAATATGAGGTGGCGCCAGGTCGACCAATTCGGTGACATCGATTAACGCACCGGCCAGGTCCTGACCTGGCAATGCGAACATCAGGTCGATGTTGATACTGGCAAAGCCTGCTGCGAGCGCCTCATAGTAGGCCGACCGAATGTCATCCGGACTATGAATTCGGCCCAGCACCTTGAGCATATTTGCATCGAAGCTTTGCGCGCCCAGTGACAGTCGTGTCACGCCGGCGTTGCGGTAGGCCGCGAGGCTGCCGTGCTCGAGCGTGCCAGGATTTGCCTCCATCGTGATTTCGCATTCGGGACTGATATCGAGATGGTGTTTCGCGGACTTGAGAACCTGTGCGATTTCTTCGGGGGTAAACAGACTCGGCGTGCCACCGCCGAGAAAAATCGTTGTTATCTGCCGCCCTGTCGACCGATCTCCTTCGGCCCGAATATCGGCAGCGAGCGCAGCGACGTATCGATCACGCGGCGCACTATCGCCGGCCTTATGCGAATTGAAATCACAGTACGGGCATTTCCGGACACACCAGGGAAAATGAATGTAGAGCGATAGCGGTGGCTGCATCAAGCCGACCCAATCCGCTCGCAGATCTGACGCTTCAGCTCGCGAAATGCCCTGCCACGATGACTTACTGCGTTTTTTTCCTCGCGACTCATCTGGGCACCGGTTTTGTTCGCGCCCTCGTCGAGGAACACCGGGTCATAACCGAAGCCCCCGTCGCCGACTCGCTGGCGAAGAATCCGACCGCGCCATACTGCCTCGGCAATGACAGGTTCATGCTCATCATCAGGAAACGCGAGTACTGCCGCACAATGAAAACCGCCACTACGATTGTCGTCGGCAACGTCTGCCATCTCCTCAAGGAGTCGATCAAGGTTTTGTTCGTCCGAGGCATCCTCGCCTGCATAACGGGCAGACCGAATGCCCGGCCTGCCTCCCAGTGCATCAACGACAATACCGGAATCGTCGGCCATCGCGGGAATCCCGGACCTGTGAGCCGCATAACGAGCCTTGATCAGGGCATTTTCCACGAATGTCTGGCCAGTCTCTTCCGGTGAGTCGACGCCTAGATCGGCCTGCGCAACAATAGTGAAATTCAAATCAGAAAACAGGTCAGCGATTTCGCGAATTTTGCCGGCGTTGCCGCTCGCGAGGACGATCTTTTGCAAAACCGGCAACGTCACAATATTTAGATTGCCGATTCAATTGCTGCGATTTGCATCTGCAGAATTTCGTCGATCCCCTTGCTGGCAAGTTCGAGCAGCGCATTGAACTCGTCGCGGTCGAATGCGTGCCCTTCGGCAGTTCCCTGCACTTCGACGAACCGACCAGCATCGTTCATTACGACGTTCATGTCGGTCTCTGCCTGAGAATCTTCATCGTAGTCGAGGTCCAGAACCGGTGTGCCCCGATAAATGCCGACAGATATCGCCGCAATCTGACCGTAAACCGGGTTGTTCTTTAGATCGCCTCGGGCGCACATCCTGTTCATCGCGATTAACAGCGCAACATACGAGCCACTGATCGCGGCAGTACGGGTTCCGCCATCGGCTTGCAATACATCGCAGTCGAGCGTCACCGTTCGCTCACCCAGTGCTTTCAGATCTGTTGCTGCACGAAGCGATCGACCTATCAGACGCTGAATTTCCTGCGTGCGTCCGCTCTGTTTGCCGCGCGCAGCTTCCCTGCCTGAGCGCGTATTTGTTGAACCGGGCAACATGCCGTATTCGCCCGTGACCCACCCTTTGCCACCGCCGCGCAACCAGGGCGGCAGGCGGTTCTCGACGCTCGCCGTGCAAAGTACCCGGGTATCACCAAACTCTGCCAGCACACTACCGGCGGCATGTTTCGTGTAATCAGTGATGAATTGCACCGATCTCAATTCGTCTGGTGCGCGGCCACTGGGTCGCATAGATCTCTCCATGTAGTTAGAACGAATATTAGTGCAAGCGGGGAGGGAGCGGGAATTTTACTCGCCGAGCCAGAGTAATGCGGTTGCCGTCGTATTGTCGCTGTAGGGCGCGTTCATCGTGAGGGCCTTCATGCTCAGCGACTTCAGATTGTCCGCAAGGCTCATCGTCTTGCGTGTTGCAACTTCGGCGATCTCCTCATCGTTCATTCCGGACCAAAGGCCGTCGGAACAGGCGAGCAATACATCGCCGGGTTCCAGCACCTTCTTACGTGTAATGCTCATATCGGGTACCGGCGCATCACCGCCTATGCAGCACTCGACGAAATTTCGCATCGGGTGGTCAAGAGCCTCTTCTTCGGTGATCGCGCCTTCCTGAATGAGGACTTCGACATGACTATGGTCCCGGGACCGGGTAATGAGATGACTGTTGCGCAGCTGATAGATCCTGCTGTCGCCAATGTGTGCCCACCAGGTTCCACTTTCCTGGACAAGACAGACGGCACAAGTGGCGCGGGGCCTGAAGTCCACAGCGAGGTCGGCACCAATCTTCACGACCTCATCGTGGGCCTTTGACAGCGCCATGTAGAGAAAACCCTGTGGATCAAATATTGGCAACGAGGCCCTGGTAAACATGTCCTGCACAACCTTCATGCCGACCTCCGCTGCCTGGGCGCCATCCGAATGGCCGCCCATACCATCAAACACGAGCATGATGGCAGCATCACCGGCAACCACGATCGCGGCGCGATCCTGGTTGTCCTGCCGGTCTCCCAGTGCGGAGACCTTTGCGTACTCAATTCTCATTTCGGGCAGGTTCTGGCCTTAATCGCTGGTCGGCGTCGGCCGGCCAGCTTAGAATAAATGGACTCATAAGCAAAACACACACATTCTCAAGGTAGTCATTTTCGTGCAGTATCGCGCGACCCCGGAATGAAGTCTGTGATGGACGCACCGTTATTCTCAGGACTCTCCCTGGAAAACCCGATAAGGAAAAGTTCATGTTGAACAGTATGACCGGCTTCGCCAGAGCAGTGACTGAAACGCCTTTCGGTACCCTGACCTGCGAACTACGGACCGTGAATCACCGCTACCTTGACGTGCAGTTCCGGCTGCCGGAGGAACTGCGCCCGAAGGAAATCGATCTGCGAAACAGGATCAGTGAAGCTCTGCAAAGGGGCAAAGTAGAGTGTTCGCTGCACCTTCGACGAGCGGCATCCGGTGAGGGAGAACTCAGGCTTAACGAAGAGCTGGTCAATGAGATCGGCGCAAGGGTTAAGGAAATTGCGCGTCTGCTGCCTGAGACACACTCCGTGGACCCGATTGACGTGCTGCGCTGGCCGGGTGTTGTCGCGGAGCCGGAAATTGACACTGAGCCTCTTTTCGCCGAGGCCAGCAAACTGGTCGATAAAGCGCTCGCGTCAATCCGGCTTATGCGTGAGAGCGAGGGCTTGCGTATTGCAGACATGCTGACATCTCGTCTCAATGAGATCATCACTATTTCCAAGGAGGTCCGTAAGCGGATGCCAGAAGTGCTTGCTGCAGTACGAATCAAACAAAAGGAACGCATCGACAAACTGGATGTTGATGCCGACCCCGCACGTCTTGAAACAGAGCTTGCGCTGATTGCTCAGAAACTGGACGTCGATGAGGAGCTCGACAGGCTGGAGAGTCACGTCAGCGAAGTGACTGCGGCACTGCAGAAAGGCGAACCAGTCGGTCGGCGGCTGGATTTTCTGATGCAGGAACTCAATCGTGAGGCGAATACACTTGGCTCGAAATCCGCTGATACCGAAACGACGAACGCTGCCGTGGACCTCAAAGTCCTGATCGAGCAAATGCGTGAACAGATTCAGAACATCGAGTAAATCAATTGAACGCGGCAGGTAATCTATTCGTTATCGCAGCACCCTCTGGTGCCGGTAAGACGACTTTGGTCAAAGCACTCGTCCAGAGAAATCCCAATCTAAAGTTTTCCATTTCCTATACAACAAGAGAAATACGGGAAACGGAGAAGCACGGCCGCGACTATTTTTTTGTAGCAGAAGACGAATTTCTTTCGTTGCGGGAGCAGGGCGAGCTTCTTGAATCGGCAATGGTCTTTGATAATCACTACGGCACCAGCCGCTCGCAGGTCGCCGACCATCTGGACAGGGGTGACATTGTCATCCTTGAGATCGACTGGCAGGGCGCGCAACAGGTACGCGAGTCAATGCCCGACTGCGTCACGATTTTCATACTGCCGCCATCGCGACCGGAACTCGAAAATCGCCTGCGCGGCCGACAGACCGATAGCGACGCGGTGATAGCCAGGCGACTCTCGGATGCGCTGGGCGACATGTCGCATTGGGCGGAGTTTGACTACGTCATCATCAACGACGGGGTTGATGACGCAGTGGATGAATTGGAGGCAATACTGGCCGGCAAAGGTGAGGCCAATCGTGCCAGCAACCATCAACTTGGCGAACAGGTCAAAAAAATACTGGTCTAGCCCACAGAAGTTAAGATAAACTGGTGGGTCTTGACTTAAAAAAGTGCCCGCCGGGCAGATATTGGAGTAGGGATTACATGGCCAGAATCACGGTCGAAGATTGTCTGGAAAACATAGACAACATTTTTGAAATGGTGCGCGTTGCTGCCAAACGTGCACGACGTGTCGCGCACGGTGCCGACGCCCTGGTTGAGCTCGAGAACGATAAGCCGACCGTTATTGCGCTGCGGGAAATTGCCGAGGGCCACATCACGCCAGCAATTCTTGACGAAATCGAACAGCCCTCCACGGAGGAATTCATGCAGCCTGAGTCCGTTGAAGAAATCATGCCCATGCGTGGTATATCCATCGGCGACTAGCAGGCCATTTCAAATGCCTGCTGGCGTCTTCGCCTAAGGGCACCGATAGACCTATCCCCAAGCGGCTGCCACGGCTACGAGCTATCATGGGTCATGGATTACGCCGCAACGATTCTCGCTAAACTTCCAGGTACGTCTGCAAGACGTACCAGGGATCTGAAGCAGCTCGTCGAAACACTCGAAGCATATGTGCCTGCCGAGCAAATAGAGCTGATCCTGAAGGCGTATGAGTTTGGTGCTCTGGCCCACGAAGGGCAAACCCGCCTGTCCGGCGAACCCTATATTTCGCACCCTGTGGCAGTCGCTCGCATGCTCGCCGATATGCACCTGGATCCGCAGACCATTATTGCGGCCATATTGCACGATGTCGTCGAAGACACCGAAACACCGATTTCCGAGCTGGAGGAACATTTCGGCAGCGAAGTTGCGACGCTGGTGGATGCCGTTAGCAAGCTCGACCAGATGCAGTTCACGAGCCGTGCCGAGGCGCATGCCGAGAGCTTTCGCAAAATGATGCTGGCGATGATCGAGGATATTCGCGTCATTCTTGTCAAGCTCGCCGACCGGCTGCACAACATGGAAACCCTTGATGCCATGCCGCGCGAAAAGCAGGCGCGCATCGCAAGGGAAACGCTCGAAATTTATGCACCAATTGCCAATAGGCTTGGCATCAACCATATGAAGGTCGCCCTCGAAAACCTCGGTTTTCGCTACCTCTATCCATACCGATACTCGGTTCTCGATCGCGCTCTGAAGCGTAGCAAGGGTTCTCAGCGGCAGATCGTCAAGAAGATCTCTGACCGGATATTGGAAATGATGAAAGAGGAGGACATTGAGGGCGAGGTCCGCGGCCGGGAAAAACACCTCTACAGCATCTACAAGAAGATGGCCGGCAAGAAGCGCCTGATGAATGATGTTGTCGACGTATATGGCTTCCGCATTATCGTCGCCGATGTCAACACCTGTTACCGCGTTCTCGGCATTGTGCATAGTCTGTACAAGCCGATGCCCGGCCGGTTCAAGGATTACATCGCCATACCTCGGGTTAACGGCTACCAGTCATTGCACACGACGCTGTTCGGCCCGAAAGGTCTGCCGCTGGAAGTTCAGATTCGGACAACTGACATGGATAGCGTTGCCGAATCGGGCGTCGCGGCTCACTGGCAGTACAAGGCCACGGACAAATCGGCAGCGACACCACAACGACGCGCCCGGGACTGGCTCTCGCGTCTGGAGGAGATTCAACAGACCGGCACTTCCGAGGAATTCCTTGAAAGCGTCAAAGTGGATCTGTTTCCCGACAAGATTTACGTCTTTACGCCAAAGGGCGACATCATGCCGCTACCGAAGGGTGCGACCGTGGTCGACTTCGCCTATGCCGTACACACGGACATCGGCAATCGCTGTGTTGCGGGGAAGATCGATCGCACACTTGTCCCTCTGCGCACGACCTTACAAAACAGCCAGACGGTCGAAATTGCTACCGCCCGCGGTGCGAAACCGAACCCGAACTGGGTGACCTTCGTCACAACCGCCAAGGCCCGAACCGCCATTCAGAAATACATGAAGAACATGCGCTCGAGCGAGTCGGTTGATCTCGGCAAGCGCCTGCTCGATCGGTCATTGAAGGATCTGGGCTCATCACTTCGCAAGGTTGGCAAGGTACGCCTGCGTGACGCGTTGGATGAGCTGGATCTTGAAGACGCCACCGCACTTTACGGGCAGCTCGGTCTCGGAGAGCGACTTGCACCGCTTACCGCCCGATTCCTGATTGGCGAGACGGACGACGACGCCGAGCCCGCGTCGGCCAGCCTTGTTATTGCCGGTACTGAAGGCATGGTGGTCAGTTACGCCAAATGTTGTTATCCGATTCCGGGCGATGACGTTATGGGATACCTGAGCTCCGGACGCGGTGTCGTCATACACAGAAACTCCTGTGGCAACCTGATCCACTTTCGCAAGCAGCCGGAAAAGTGGCTTACCGTTAGCTGGGAGGACGATATCGATCGTGACTTCTCGAGCCAGATCCAGGTTGAGACGGCGAACAAGACCGGTGTGCTCGCCGAAGTTGCCGCGGTAATCGCCGATTCGGAATCGAATATCGAGGAAGTCGCCGTCATTAACCGGCATCATGACACCTCGTCGATGACATTCTTGCTGCAAGTCAAAAACCGCGTGCACCTGGCGCGCATCATGCGCAACGTTCGAAAGATGGCTAACGTTAATCGAGTTAACCGCGACAATGCCTAAAACACTCTGTATGGAGAATGAAGTGAGCAAGAACCCTATAGCGAGCGATAACGCACCATCGGCGATTGGCACCTACTCTCAGGCCATTCAAAGTGGCGACCTGGTGTTCATGTCCGGCCAGATTCCCCTGGTGCCGGCAACAATGGAAGTTGTCGATGGCGACTTTGAAGCTCGTGCGCGACAGGTCTTCGATAATCTGCAAGCGGTGGCTGAAGCGGCTGGTGGCAGTCTCGATAAGATCGTCAAGCTCACGATTTACCTGACTGACCTCGATAATTTTGCGACGGTTAACAGCGTAATGGAGGATTACTTTTCCCAGCCGTATCCGGCGCGCGCTGCACTCGGAGTTGCCTCTCTGCCAAAAGGTGTGGATATCGAAGCCGAGGCGATATTGGCCCTCTAGTAAGAGCGGCGCTCCCGCGTGAATGATCGCGACAACAACCCGGAGCCCAATCTTAGCTCGCCACTGACCGTGCTGCGCGGTGTTGGCCCGGCACTGGCGAGTACGCTCGAGCGCCTCGATCTTTTCCGGGTTGAGGATCTGCTTTTTCTACTGCCACTTCGTTACGAGGATCGAACAACACTCTATCGTATCGGTTCTGTGCGGCCGGGCATGCGTTGCCTGGTGAGCGGTGAGGTTCTGCTCGCGGAGGTGGTCTACCGGGGACGGCGCAGCATGCTGGTTCGTATCGGCGACGGCAGCGGACAGATGACGTTGCGTTTCTTTCATTTTTCCAGGCAGCAACAGGCGCAATTTCAGAACGGCGTCACAGTGACTTGTTTCGGTGATGTTCGGCCGGGCCCGGTAGGGCTGGAGATGGTTCATCCGGAATATCGGGTTCTGCGCGCTGGCCAGGAACCGGTGGTCAATGATGCACTGACACCAATTTACCCGATGACCGAGGGCGTCCAGCAAGGCCGCCTGAGGAATTTCGTCAACCAGGCACTAAAGCTGATGCAGAAGGAAGCACCGGCTGAATTATTACCGGCAGAAATACTCGACAAGCTGGGTCTGCCTAAACTCTCCGATGCGTTGAATTATCTGCACAACCCGCCACCAGATGTCGACCTGGCCAGCATTGAGGCCGGAAAGCATCCTTGCCAGATAAGGCTGTCGTTCGAGGAACTGCTTGCGCATTACATGAGCTTGCGGAATCTTCGTCATCTTGCAAACCAGGAGACAGCCGTAGCGCTGCCGGACTCGTCAGGTCTGCGTCAGCAGTTCATCGACAGCCTGGCGTACGCACTCACGGGCGCGCAACAACGTGTCGTGGCTGAGATTTCGGCTGATCTCAATGAACCGCACCCGATGATGCGCCTGATTCAGGGTGACGTCGGCTCGGGCAAGACAGTCGTTGCTGCCGCGGCCTGTGCTCAGGCTGTCTCCTCCGGCGTTCAGGCCGCAATAATGGCGCCGACGGAGCTATTGGCGGAGCAACACTGGACCAGTTTTTCGGATTGGTTTCGAGGGTTTGACGTGGAGCTGGCCTGGTTATCCGGTAGCCAGAAAGTGTCCGAACGACGCGCGTCGCTGGAAGCAATTCAAAGTGGGCTTGCGCAAATCGTCATCGGGACCCATGCGCTGTTTCAGGAAGGCGTGGAATTCGACAACCTGGCTTTGGTCGTTATCGACGAACAACATCGTTTCGGCGTGCATCAACGAGTCGCACTCCGGAACAAGGGTATTGGCGGAAGCGGACATCCACACCAACTGGTGATGACGGCCACGCCGATACCGCGAACACTCGCAATGGCGGCCTATGCCGACCTCGACACTTCAATTATCGATGAGTTGCCTCCCGGCAGGCAGCCCGTCACCACAATTGCGCTGCCCGACACGCGACGCGGTGAAGTCGTTGAACGTGTGCGGCAGGCATGTGCCGGTGGACAGCAGGCCTACTGGGTCTGTCCGCTTATTGATGAGTCAGAAATTCTCGACTACCAGGCGGCCGAAGCAAGCTACGAAATGCTGGCTGAGGCACTGGATTCCTTGCACGTGGGCCTGGTCCACGGACGCATGAAACACGCGGCGAAGGACAAGGTCATGCGCGCATTCAAGCACGGGGATGTTGATGTGCTGGTCGCGACAACTGTCATTGAGGTCGGTGTCGACGTGCCGAATGCCAGCCTGATGATCATTGAAAACTCCGAACGCATGGGTCTGTCGCAGCTGCACCAGTTGCGCGGGCGCGTCGGTCGAGGCGCTGATCAGAGCCACTGTGTGATGCTGTACAAACAACCACTTGGTCAGCTTGCGCGTAATCGCCTTGCGGTTCTTCGCGAGACCAATGACGGATTTGTCGTTGCTCAGCGCGATCTGGAACTTCGTGGGCCGGGCGAGCTGCTCGGTACGAAACAGACAGGCCTGCCCGAATACCGTATTGCCAATCTTGTCCGTGACGCTGATCTCATGCCCGTGGTGCAAGAGAGTGCGGAGACAATTCGCCTCCATCACCAGGACGCGGCAAAGACCATTATTCGCCGCTGGCTCGGCGACGCGCACCAATACGGCAAAGTCTGAATCTGTTATTTTTGCACCCATGATCAGGCAGACGAATAATAATGAATAGTCCGGTACAGAGAAAGCTCCCGATTCGGCTCGGGCCTGGGTTTGTCACACAACTTAAGAATTACGTCGAACTCATGCGCCTGAACAAACCAATTGGTGTCTGGCTGCTGCTTTGGCCAACACTTTGGGCATTGTGGATCGCTGGTAGCGGTCACCCGGACGCCGGCATTTTCCTCGTATTCATGATTGGTGTCATCGTGATGCGTTCGGCCGGATGCGTCCTGAACGATTTTGCAGACAGGAATATCGATCCGTATGTCGAGAGAACACGTTCACGCCCAATCGCCTCCGGTGCTGTAGCACCGATGGAAGCAATCACTTTATTTGTCGCACTCGCACTTATCGCCATTGGCCTGGCGGCGATGCTTAACCGTCCGGCACAGGTTCTCGCCGTCATTGCCGCGGGCCTGACAATCATTTATCCGTTTATCAAACGCTTTGTTTCGATACCCCAATTCGTGCTTGGCGCGGCATTTGGTTGGGCAGTGCCAATGGCGTTTGCCGCACAAACTGGCGAGGCGAAACAAATTGCGTGGCTGGTGTTTGGAACCGCGCTTGTCTGGGCCGTCATTTACGACACGTTTTACGCCATGGTCGATCGCGAGGACGACTTGAAGGTCGGTGTTAAATCAACGGCGATATTGTTCGGAGATGCAGATCTTTTTGTCATCGGTGGATTGCAGCTGTTAATGCTGGTGGCATTGATCTTCATTGGGGATATGGCAGAACTTGGCGTCTGGTATTTCGGCTCGATTGCCCTCGCTGCGATTATCATGGCCTATCACCAGTGGCTGGCACGTGACAGGAAACCAGCCGAGTGCTTCAAGGCGTTTCTACACAATCATTACATTGGCATGATCATCTTCATCGGTATCGTGTTGCATTACACGTTTGAGCCTGGTGGTCTCGCGAATTAACTTCGAAGACGGGGAATGCTATGGACGCGGACAAGCTGAATCGTTAGTTAGGCCTCGTAGCCAATGTCGGCGTCCTTGCCGGACTTCTGTTACTGGCGGCAGAAATCAGCGAATCAATTCAGCACGCACGCGCTGAAGCTGTTCAGGCCAGGATGACCGAGACTCAGGACTCCCGGCGGGAAATAGCGCTGTCGGCTGATCTTGCGGAAATTGATGTAAGGGCTGTTGAGAGCGGTGTGCGTACTTTGAGCCCGGTCGAGCTCTATCGCCTCCGCGAGCGGGAGCAGGCCAAAATCCTCCGGATGACTGGTCAGTTCAAACATGGGGGTCAGAGCCCGCTCTGACCCCGTTTATTAGTTCACGATTGTTGACGACCGCGCCACCGTCAGCACGCCGACCTTTTCTGCCCCCGCGCCACGCAGGGCTATGGCCAAATGCTCGCAGGTCGCTCCCGTCGTGATCACATCATCCACGATTAGTGGAAATCGTGCGTGCAGTTTTCCCTGCATTGCGAATGCTCCTCGCAGATTCTTCTTTCGCAGCGCAGACGTCAGGCCCGACTGAGTTTTTGTTGATCGAACTCTCACCGCACCGGCAAACGATGGCAGACCGGTGTGCGCCACAAGCTCACAGCAAAGCTCGGCTGCCTGATTGAAGCCGCGTGTAATATAGCGCCAACGATGCAGCGGCACTGCGACCAATGCGTCGCAGTCACTGAACTCCGACATCAGCACCGGCAACAGCAGAGACGCGAACGCCGGTGCGTAAATCAGGTGCCGGCGAAACTTCATTGCCTTCAATGCGGTGTCGACTGGAAACGCGTAATGAAATGGAGACCGGGCCTTCGAATACGCCGGTACTCGCTGCTGACACGTGGCACATGGAACGCCGGCCGGAAGCTTGATGACGACCGGTTGCCCGCAGCGTTCGCAGAATATGTCATTCCAGGGCAGGGCAATGATGCACCGCTGGCAAACTCGCCCGTTGTCCTGAACATCGCCGCAGAAAACACAACTTCGCGGCATCAGATTTTCGACAAACGACAGCATGGACACAACATCACGCCGTTGCCCTGGACATGCACCTGCCGAATCAGGCCAATGTTTGCGAATTGAGACTAAGTTGGTGATCGCCCGCTGGGGCGGGCTCCTACATTTTGATGATCCACATCGCCGTAGTTCCGTAGGAGCCCGCCCCAGCGGGCGATTGAAAAGTATACTGCGCAGATGGAGATGCAACGCGGCGCACTGAAGCTCAAAGATGTTCGGCGAAGATTCGATCGCGCTGCCGCGCATTTCGACGAGGCTGATTTCGTGCATCGTGCGAGTTTCGATGGGCTCATCGAAAGGTTGTCGCCGGTAAAGATCACTCCATCGTGGATCCTTGATCTCGGTGCCGCCACCGGTCACGGCAGCCGGCAACTGGCAAGAATATTTCGAAAAAGTCGCGTCGTAAGCTTCGACGTGTCCGGCAAGATGCTGCGGATAGCAAGAAAGAAAAAACCGCTTTTGTCGAAACAGACTGAACTACAGGGCGACGCGATGCATATCCCACTGCAGACCGGCAGTATTGACCTGGTGTTCGCAAATCTCATTCTGCCATGGCTTTCCGATCTGCCTGATTGCCTCATTGAGATCGTTCGGATCCTTAAGAAAGGCGGCGTGTTTGCCTTTGCAACGCTCGGCCCGGACAGCCTGGCAGAACTTCGCAGCGCCTGGTCGGGCGATGACGAATACGACCACGTCAATCATTTCCCCGATATGCACGACGTTGGCGATGCGTTGATGAGGGCGGGCCTCCGTGACCCGGTCCTGGACATTGACCATTTCGCTGTTACCTACCGGGACAATGACTCCCTCTATCGGGACCTGACGGCCAACGGGGGCCGCAACAGCCTCGGTAACCGGCGCAAAACGCTGACCGGCAGGGGCCGTTTTGACAGCATGGAGAAGGCGCTGGCGGCACGACACAAAGACGGCCACCTGCCACTAAATTTGGAGCTCGTCTACGGCCATACCTGGGGTGCCGGACCCCGACTATCAGCGGGTGAGTATTATTTCGAGCCAACGGCGATCACACGTCGAGCACAACGGTAAGTTTCACTCCCCGAAATAGCTGCGTCCTTTGACAAAGGTCTTCATTTAACTTGCTGTTTTAATTACGTTTACTATTTGGCAATCTGCGGAATCGTGTTTGCATGGTGATAGCCGTTTCAGTAAACTTCGCGTGCTTTTCGACCGGCGCACGCCGGGCCCGCTTACGCCCCGAGAAACCTTCAGCAATTTCAGTTACTTAGCTGGCGCTGTGTTTTTGGTCACTGCGTGGACTACAGATTGCAGGCGGAAAGCGCCAGATCAGAAGATGCTTGATTGCGGTGGCCCGGGCCATTCTGCAGGGTGAAAAGTCAATGATTCGAAAACTGTGTACGGGTGTAGCCGCGCTGCTCCTCGCTGGCAATGCCTTTGCCGACTGGGTTTTGAACATGCCAAAAGGCGTGACTGAGCTCAGCGCCGAGACCTACGCGATCCACATGGTTATCTTTTGGTGGTGTATCGCGATTGCTGTTGTCGTCTTCGGCGCGATGATTTATTCGCTCATTAATCACCGGAAGTCCAGGGGCGCTGTACCGGCCCAGTTCTCGCACAGCATGACTGCGGAGGTTATCTGGACAACGATTCCGGTCATCATTCTGCTCATCATGGCCGTGCCATCCGCGGAGCTGATGATCAAGCTCGAAGACACGCGCAATCCGGACATGACCGTTGTCATTACGGGTTACCAATGGAAATGGCATTACGCCTACCAGGGAGAGGACGTCTCGTTTTACAGCAACCTTTCGCGGTCGAGTATGGCTGCACGGCGTCGCGATTCCGGCATCGATCCGAATACTGTTGAGAACTACCTGCGCGACGTCGACAAACCGTTGATCGTCCCGAAGGGCGCAAAGGTTCGCGTGTTGCTGACATCAAATGACGTCCTTCATTCATGGTGGGTGCCAGACCTCGCGATCAAGAAAGACGCCATCCCGGGCTTCATTAATGAAACGTGGTTCAAGGCCGAGGTTGCTGGCGTGTATCGAGGGCAGTGCGCCGAACTCTGCGGCATGGATCACGGCTATATGCCGATTGTTGTTGAGGTTGTCGAAGCCGATGCTTTCCAGGCCTGGCTCGACAATGAGAAAGGTGGTGC
>Ga0255052_10000503_pt1 | contig 31273 bp, 32 predicted proteins | sample JV7_2_21_MG_FD_188632 | JGI IMG/M metagenome (GOLD analysis project Ga0255052, IMG submission 188632) | Seawater microbial communities from Jervis Inlet, British Columbia, Canada - JV7_2_21 | ecosystem: Environmental > Aquatic > Marine > Inlet | place: Canada: British Columbia | collected...
CGCCGCAGTCCCGCCCCTCATTCGCCAGCCAGGCGGCGTGGTAGAGCATGTGCCGACAGGCCTGGAGCCTGGTTCGTGCGTCTACAAGATCATGTCGAACCGATTGGTGCACGCAGATGGGATGGCCGAATTGTTTGCGTTCCTGAGCGTAATCCCAGGCGTCTTCGACCGCTGCCGCCGCCGTGCCCAGGGCCACTGCGGTGATTTCCAGTTTCTCGACATCTAGCGCTCGCCCGGCCAGCATCCGCCAACCCTTGTTCCATTGTTCTGTGCCACCAACGATATTTGCTATTGGCACTCTACAATCTTCGAAGATGACATCCGTAGTGGCGCTGTAACGCAGTCCCAAATGGTCGATGTCAACAATTGTGATACCCGAAGCGTCTGTTGGCACCAGGACAAAAGACAGGTTCTTGTACCTCGCATCCGCGTCTCCACTGCGGACCAGCGTGTAGATGTAATCCGCTTTGTGGGCGCCGGTAACCCAGCGTTTGGTACCGTTTATGACCACTTCGTCGCCATCTATGCTGGCAGTCACCCCGGCAGATGCCAGGTCACCGCCCACATTGGGTTCACTGAGTCCGTAAGCGAACAGCAATTCGCCATTGGCGAGTTTTGGCAGTAATTCCCTTTTTTGAGCGTCACTGCCGTTCTCCACCATATTCATGCCGCCGTAGAAAGCGCAGTGGATGAACGGTCCGGCAAGGCTACTGCCTCGCTTTGACAGTTCTTCAATCGTGGCGACAGCGGCGACAATATCTATCCCAAGGCCGCCATATTCTTCCGGTACGGTCAGGCCGGTGACGCCAAGTTCGCACAGTTTCGCAAAGACCTCATCGGAAAAGTCGCTTTCGCGATCCAGTCGCTGAGCCTCTGCACGTGGCAGTTCCTTGTCAACGAAACGCCGCAGCGTTTCACGCAACATTGTAATGTGTTCAGCTTCATCAAAGTTCATGACAAATCCATCGTGTTAGTTCCAATACGTCGATTACCTGTGACTGTCTTCAGGCGCCCTGGGTGATTGACATGCCGCCATCGGCCACAATCGTTTCTCCGGTGATGAATGCACCGCCTTTTGTGGCAAGAAATGTTGCGAGCAAGCCGATATCGTCCGGCTCTCCGATGCGCCCAAGGGGGGTCATGTCTTCCAAATGACTGCGCATTTTCGGGTTCTCCCAGAGGGCGCGGGCAAAATCGGTCTTGACCAATCCGGGAGCGATGCAATTTATGCGGATATTCTTCTTGCCCCATTCCACGGCAAGATTTCGCACCAGCGCCATATCTGCCGCCTTGGTGATGCCATAAGCGCCCAGAACGGAATTGCCACGAATGCCGCCGACGCTGGAAATGACAATGATAGTGCCATCTCGACGCTCGGCCATTTCTGGTAGCACCAGTTTGCACAGGAACAGATTGTCGCGCACATTGCAGTGCATCATCTTGTCGAACAGTTCGTTATCTATTCCGGTCAGGGGGCCATAGTAGGGATTGACGGCTGCGTTGCAAACCAGGATATCCACTTTGCCCCAGGCCTCACGGGTCTCGTCGATCATCGCTTCCAGCTGATCCTGATGGCCCAGGCCGGCAGCAATGGCAATCGCCTCGCCGCCCTCGCTGCGAATGCCCTCGGCAAGTTCTTCGCAAGCCTCCAGCTTACGGCTGCTGATGACTACCCTGGCGCCAGCCCTTGCCATGTTTTCTGCGATGGAGCGACCAATGCCGCGGCTTGCGCCAGTGATCACCGCAACTTTTCCTGAAAGATCAAGCATGCTAACTCCTCTATTGGGTTGCAACGTGCCAACGCTTCTTAATCAAGGGCGGCTTAGCTAAAGAGCAGCCCCGTACTCTTCTCTGAGGCGTGTAACGATCGCCGATACCGGCTCGACAGCGTGGATCGTTCCAACCCCTTGACCGGCGGACCAGACGTCCTTCCATGCCTTTATTTTGTTCTGCGAACCGGTGAGATCCATGCGTTCTTTCGGCGGCAGATGCTCCGGATCCAGTCCGGCGTTTTCAATGCTCGGGCGCAAATAGTAGGCATAGGCACCGGTAAACGAGTTGCTTAGAATCAAGTCTGGAAACTGCGAATCGATCAACATGTTCTTGTAATCCTCAGATGCGAGACTTTCCTCGGTGGCAATGAACGTGGTTCCCATGTAGACAAGATCCGCCCCCAGCACCTCAGCGGCCCGAATGGCCCGGCCATCACCGATGGTGCCCGCAAGGATGATGATGCCGCTAAAAAACTCACGAACCGCAGGCACGAACGCGAAACCTGCGATACTGCCGGTGTGACCGCCGGCGCCGGCGCTGACCAACGCAAGTCCGTCAACGCCCACAGCTGCCGCCTTTCGCGCATACTCAACATTGTTGACATCTGCAATCACAAGACCGCCGTAGCCATGAACCGTTTCAACCACGGCGCGAGGGCTACCCAGTGCGGTAACAACGATGGGCGGCTTGTACCTGGCGACCAGTTCCAATTCATCCGGCAGACGCTCGTAAGTCTGATGGACCACGAGATTCAGGGCCCACATGTTTGTCGCCGCGCCGGCGCCAGGTGCATTTGTCTCCCGTGTGACGCGGTCCATCCACTCTTCGAGAATGTCAATGGTCCGCGCGTTGGGTGTGGGGAAGGAGCCGATAATGCCGTTGCGGCAGGCCGCAATCACCAGGTCGGGGCCGGAAACGAGAAACATCGGCGCAGCAACAACCGGCAACGATAAGCCAGCCTTGATTCTTGCGATGCGGTCTCTACTATCCACCAGATTCCTCAATTCCCAGTCGGTGCTCTTAACGAAGATCCGACATTGCTTGCATAACTAGACTATCATATGCCACATTGCTCAACAATAAGGACGGGAAACATGCGATCTGAAGCCACCGGCGATGTGATCCTCAGTTGCCAGGTTGCAAAAGCACTGAAGATTCTGGGTGACCGATGGTCATTCTTGATATTGCGAGACGTGTTTCTGGGTGAGCACCGGTTCGAGGACTTCCGACGCCGCATCGGCATCGCTCGCGGGACTCTGACGTCGAGGCTGAATTCGCTGGTTGAGGCGGGAGTTCTGTACAAGAGCCCTTATCAGACCTCTCCCACCAGGCACGAATACCGGTTGACCGAGAAGGGCGCTGATCTATATCCAGTGGCGTTAACAGCGTGGCGATGGGAACACGATTGGGCCACGGACGAGGACCACTATTTCCCGGTGCGACTTGTGCACAAGGATTGTGGCAGCACAATGCTCCCTGAAACGCGCTGCGATAAATGCAACGATGTTGTAAGAATTCATGACGTAGTTTACGCGCCCGGGCCTGGAGTAGATCACGTGGAACCGGTGCCAGCGCGTTTTCAACGCCGATCAAGACCCAAAACCTCGTATCCGGAAGGCGTTGACACCAATCTCTTTCATCTGACGGATGTCACCGGCGACCGATGGACCGGACTGGTCATTGCGGCATTGTTCTTCGGCTTGCGCCGCTATGACGAGATCGGCGCTGCGATCGGAATTGCAACGAACATTCTTGCCGATCGGCTGAAACTGCTTGTCGACTCAGGCTTCGTCGCACGCGAAGCCTATCAGAAAAAACCCACGCGGCATGAGTATCGGCTGACTGACAAGGGCAGAGACTTGTACGGGCACACTTTGATGATGCATGAATGGGCAGACAAGTGGATAGTCGGTGACCGCGGCGCGCCACTCTTGCTGACACACAAGACCTGTGGCCAATCACTCAAGGCCATCGTTGTGTGCGGAGAATGCTCAAAAGAACTTGTGCTCGGTTCCGTGTCAGTCACGTCTGAAAACGAAGAACAGGAATAGACCTGATAATTACGCGACCTCAAAAAGCGAAGCTGCGCCCTGACCGCCGCCGATGCACATCGTACAAACGACGAAATTGGCACCGCGACGTTTGCCTTCTATCAGTGCATGACTAACCATGCGAGCGCCGGACATACCATACGGATGGCCGATCGATATTGCGCCGCCGTTGACGTTTAGTATTTCATCCGGAATGTGGAGCTGGTCGCGGCAGTAAATGACCTGCACAGCAAAAGCTTCGTTAAGCTCCCACAGTCCTATATCGTCCATCGTCAGACCATTCCTTTGCAGTAGCTTTGGCACGGCGAACACGGGACCGATGCCCATCTCATCGGGCTCACATCCGGCTACGGCTGTGCCGCGGTAAATGCCAAGCGGTGCGAGACCTCGCTTCTCCGCAACACTCGCCTCCATTACCACGCTAGCCGAGGCACCGTCGGAAAGTTGGCTGGCGTTACCCGCCGTAATGAAACCATTCTCGCGAACCGGCTTCAGTCCAGCGAGGCCCTCGAGCGTCGTTCCTGGCCGATTGCCCTCATCCTTTTCCAAAGTGACATCCTGAAAAGAGATTTCCTTTGTCTCCTTGTCCATGACGCCCATCGACGACGGTAGCGGCACGATTTCGTCGTCGAGCTTGCCAGCTTCCTGTGCGGCGGCAGTACGTTGCTGACTTTGCAGCGCGAACTCGTCCTGGGCTTCGCGGCTGACGCCGTAACGATTCGCGACGACCTCGGCCGTATCCAGCATCGGCATGTAAATATCTTTGTGCTTTGCGAGCAATCGCGGATCGCTGGCGCGATACAAGTTCATGTGCTCGTTCTGTACGACACTAACTGACTCGACGCCACCGCCGACCATGATGTCGATACCGTCGGTGATGATTGTTTTGGCAGCTACAGCGATGGCCATCATGCCCGACGAACACTGACGATCGACGGTCATGCCGGCTGTTGTGACAGGCAAACCTGCCGTGAGCGCCGCCAGACGCGCAATATTTGCGCCTTGTGACCCCTGTGGCAAAGCACAACCCATGATCACGTCTTCGACTTCGGCAGGCTCCAGCCCGGCACGCTCGACCGCATGTTTTATGGCATGACCGCCCAGCGTCGGCGACTCGGTGTTATTGAATGCGCCCCGATAAGCACGGCCGATTGGTGTGCGGGCGCTTGACACGATTACTGCATCACGCATGTTTGTTCCTTTTCGTTTTGACTCTTTATTTGGACAGCTCAATGCCGAGATTCTCAGCGCCCTTGATCGCAAGTTTGGTGGTCTGTTCGAAACCGCTTTGCAGTTCTTTCATGCCGTTCTCATCATTGATCGCATCCCACGCATCAGCAACGCCGTCGGCACTCAGATTATCCGGCAGAAGGTTGACGCCATCGGTTTCAAATCCCTTATATATTGCGAAGCTGCCACCGCCGGCACTCAAAACTTTACGGCTGGGTGCGTCGGGTCCTGCGAGAAATACGATACCCGGGCTTACGGACTCGGGTGACAGCAATTCGAACACCTTGTCCGGCATCAGTCCATCCGTCATCGCGGTACCGGCAGCCGGGGCGAGGCAATTGACATGAATGTTGTACTTTGCGCCCTCCAGGTGCAGCGTGTTCATCAGGCCGACCATCGCCATTTTCGCGGCACCGTAGTTTGCCTGGCCAAAGTTTCCATACAGGCCCGTACTTGAACTTGTGAATACGATCCGGCCGTATGACTGCTGACGCATAATCTCCCAGACTGCCTTCGTACAATTCGCTGACCCCATCAGGTGCACATCGACGATAAGGCGAAAATCGTCGAGCGACATTTTCGCGAACGTTTTGTCCCGCAGTATGCCCGCGTTATTGATCAGAATGTCGACACGGCCCCATTCGTCCACCGCATGTTTCACCATGTCCTCGACCTGCCCGTAGTCAGCGACATTCGCACCGTGTGCAATTGCCTCACCCCCGACAGCGGTGATTTCATTAGCCACGGATTCCGCATTGTCCGAGTGCCCGTCAGCGTCGCCGAGATCGTTGACAACAACTTTCGCACCGCGATCTGCGAGCGCCAGCGCGTGTGATCGTCCAAGCCCACGACCTGCGCCCGTAACAATGGCCACTTGGCCATCTAGTCTGATACTCATTTCTCTACCTCAATTAGCTCTTCATCATATGGATTAACTGACTACATACATCGACAGGATTTCGGCAACCAGTGCCGGCGTCTCTGCGTCTTCAATTTCAACCGTAACGGCAGTCTTGACAAGCCACTGGCCCGGTTTCTTTTCGCTGACATCCATTATTTTCTGATGAGATCGAATGCGTTTGCCGACCGGGACCGGTGCCAGGTAGCGAACTTTGTCGGAGCCGTAGTTGATGCCCATAATGAGATTCTCCGGCAGCATCGCATTTTGCGCATTTAAATATGAGAGCAGCGACAGTGACAGAAAGCCATGCGCGATCGGACCGCCGAACGATGTATTTTTTGCTCTTTCCGGGTCGACGTGAATGAACTGATGATCGTTCGTCGCTTCCGCGAACTGGTTTACGCGGTCCTGGGAAATCTCGAGCCACGGTGATGGCTCAAGTTCCCTGCCAACCATGCCGAGAAGGTCTTCTGTGTTAATTGTCTCCGCCATGTTGAATTCCTATGCGGTTAACGGTGCTTGATAGTCAGCGTGCTTATGGCTTTCTTGAATAGATTGTTGCACTAGCCTAGACGTTTATGGTCCAGTTATGCAAGTGAGCGTCTATCGATGGCCGGGAGATTGAGACTTGCTAGATCGTGGGGACCGGTTGCGCCGGACCGCCACTTAGCTTATCAATACGCTCTGGAGAGTTGCTGGTACACTGCGGCAGCCCATACTATGGGCACTGCAGCGGGAGTAATTTCTGTCGCGCCCGGGTGGCGGAATTGGTAGACGCTACGGACTTAAAATCCGTTGTTCGCAAGAACGTGCCGGTTCGAGTCCGGCCCTGGGCACCAGGACTGCGGCCGAAGGTCGCTGCTTCGACGTAGGCGCGACTAGTTCAATAGCAGCTGCTCAACCTCGGCGCGGAAGTCATGCTCGGCATCGATGGCCTCAACGATGGCGCGCTGACGGTCGACTTCTTCTTTCATCTCGGCGAGTAATTTCTGAAAGTTAGGCGCCTTGATCGTCTCGGCCCAAGCCGGGTCGTTGATTATCTCGTAGTATTTCCCCGGGCCGTAGTAGCTTGCCGAGTCACTCCCTGTGGTAGCTCGCAAGGCTTGCATTGCGCCAATCCTGTCACCCGCCAAGGCGTGATGCAGGGCATCGTTTTCCAGTCCGAACTCGCCCGTCAGCGCTTGCAGAAGACCGTCCGCTGCAGCGATATTACCAACCTGTTGATAGGCGAAAGCCAGCCGATGCAACACGAATACGATGTCTACCTGGTCCCCTGGGAGGGCCGCAACATCTATGTGGCTGGCAGGCCCGGTCCCATCCGCGCCGGCCTGATACAGTTGTATCCCGTCTTCCAATTGCTCGCTACCTCTCCCGAAGTTCCCTAGCTGAATATTCACCAGGCCGAACTGTGCGAGGGCCCAGGGATGATGTTCACCCAGCTCAAATTCAGTCTGGTTGACGAGTTTCAGTAGCTCGGCACCGAGTTTCGAATCGGCCTCGCGCGTTCTCAATACATTGTAGGTGAGGTCCAGCGTGGCCAGGTGGTCCTGCACCGTGTCGAGTACCAGGCCCATCCAGTAATCGGCATCCTCGGTCATGCCCAGATCCCCGTAGCCCCAGGCCAGCAGACTTATTGCCAGCGCGGGGTCGGATACGGTCAGGCGGGCTGCCTCCTTTGCGATTTCGATAGCATCCGCGAAGCGGCCCGTTTGGGAATACAGGTAGTACAACTCCAAATACGCCAACGGTGGGGGCTGCGGAATGTTGATGAGCCTCAGAAGCAACTGTTCTGCACGATCGAAATTACCGGCACCCCGCTCCAGCCCAGCCACGTTCGCGACCATAGGCGGGTTGAGCGGATCAATCTCCAGGCCCCTGCGTAAGGCATCTTCCGCCTCGTCGTGCAGTCCCTGCTCCCTGAGCGCAAAGTTCAGCCAGTTGTAGGCGGTCGCCAGACTGGCATCGAGTTCGAGCGCACGCCGCAGCATCGATGCACCTTCGACCGGATCAGTATCGCCGTAGGGGAAGCTCGTGACCAATCCCAGAATGGCGTGGGCCTCGGCCAGTTCCGGGTCGAGTTCGAGCGCTTTCCGCGCAAGAACCTTGGCCTCATCGACATGGGGTCCCAACCCCGTGTTGATAGCGATGGACATGGCTTTGCCAGCCAATGGCAGCGCAAATCCGGGGTCAAGTTCAATCGCTTTCTCGAACGCAGCGACGGCATTCTCGCGCCATCCCAGGGTCCGTGCGTCAAAGTGTGCCCGGCCAATCAGGTACTGATTGTACGCTTCCATATTCTCGGTCGTTCGGCCAGCCGGAAGCTCACTGATCGGTACGATCTTGTTGATGATCTGGCTGGCAACGGTACTGGCGATCTCGGTCTGAATCGCGAATATTCCTTCGAGCTTTCTTTCAAACGACTCGCTCCAGACCTGAAAGCCGCTTTCGTCAATGAGCCGGGCTGTAACACGCACAAAATTATTTTCACGCCGAATACTGCCCTGTAGAAGATACCGCACGCCGAGTTTCTCGCTGATTTGCGCCGGGCTTTCTGCGCTATCCCGAAACGCGAAAGACGAATTACTGGCGAGTACGTGCAGTGCTCTCAAGCTCGACAATCGATGCAAAATCTCCTCGGTGATGCCATCCGAGAAGAATCCTGTGTCCGCGTCGATATCGAGATTGGTGAATGGCAGCACGGCAATCGAATTTTCGCGCCACCCGGCATGCAGGGCGATGGTTGTCCCTGATTCGATTTCTTCCTGGATTTTGTTGGCACTGCCCACCAGAACGGCCAGACCGATCGTAAGCAGGGCAGTGAGAACGATGTAGTCGGCACGCCGAAGCGACAGGTCGAGAGTCTCCCCGGCATCCGCTGCTTGCGTCCGCACGATCCCGTTGGCCGTAATGTCGTAATACCAGCTGAAGATCAGCGCGACCGGGAAACAGGCTGCTGCAGCAATAAACAGGTAACGCAGTGCGGTTTCCGGTACTCCCCAGGCCGGAAAAGAGATGTCGGCAACCTGGATGATCAGCCAGGCGCCCACGATGTATAGCCCGGCCAGCCTGTATACGCGGCGTCTGCGTAACTCCTTCCAGAAATTCATGCGCGCATTATCGCTCATAAACGCGCATCCCAGAACAATTGATACCTGGTTCACAGTTTTTGATCAAAACCAACGAGTTATTAGACTTTCTTCGTGTGTTTTGGGACAAGAGAGTGGGTCCCACGGAGATGCACGATGGCTGCCACTACTGCCGACGACAATGTTGATTACCGCCTGCTCGGGCTGCTGTCCGACCTCGTGATATGCAGCTCCTGCTTACGCCAGGGCCGCGTCACGCCTGTGCCACAAATCGTTTCGCACCGGCATACGCCGCGCTCGTTGTGCGCCGGCTGTGCGAAACCAAAGCGCCGTAACTTGCGCCGCATACTCACCCATTTGATTCGCCGCCAAGTGTAGAGATACAAACCGCGATGCGGCAAACTCCTCCGCATGGCCAAGCTCTATTTCTATTACTCGTCGATGAATGCCGGCAAGTCGACGGCGTTGTTACAGTCCAGCTACAACTACCGCGAGCGCGGCATGAATACGCTTGTACTCGCTCCGGAGTTCGACAAGCGTTATGGCGGCGGCAAGGTAACGTCACGAATCGGCATCGAGACCGAGGCGACGACATTTCGACCGGAGGATAATCTGCTGACGGTCGTTGAGGAGCTTATAAAGGACGGACCGTTGCATTGCGTATTGATCGATGAGGCGCAGTTCCTGACCAAAGAGCAGGTGTTTCAGCTCGGCGAAGTTACCGACAACATGAAGATTCCGGTTCTGGCGTACGGATTACGTACGGATTTTCAGGGCGAGCCGTTCGAAGGCAGCAAGTACCTTCTCGCCTGGTCTGACAACCTCAAGGAGCTCAAGGCGATCTGCGATTGCGGCTCGAAGGCGACGATGGTCGTGCGCTTCGATGAGGCCGGTACGGCGATTACAGAAGGATCACAAATCGAGATCGGCGGTAATGACCGCTATGTCTCAATGTGCCGCAAACACTTCAAGGAGAAGTTTTTCGGCTAGCTCTTGCGGGCGACTACGCGCCTGCGGTTGGCAAATTCTCGGTGGCCACCGGCAGTATCTCGGTGTTTTCCTGCGTCAGCAATTGGCGCATATCTTCGAGCGTCTTCATTATTGCCGTGTCGGCGAATTCCAACCCTTCGAGCGAGCCACGTTTGGTGGCGTGGGGGTCGTTGAACTTGATGCGATGGTGGCCGACCGTAACGACATCTTCGTGAATCAGGACATGATTTGAAACACGCTTCGAATTAACGAACGTGCCGTTTGTGCTGTTGAGGTCCATCAGGAAGGTTGCGCTGCCATTGCGAACCAGAAGTGCGTGATGGCGGCTGATGAACTTACTCGTGATCGCAACGTCGTTGTGCTCTGAACGACCGATCAACAAGCGCGGCATATCAAACGTGAGTTCCTTCAACGTTTCGCCGTCGTAAGACACATACAACGTGGGCGGCCCGGCAGGTTCGACCGGTTGCTGCTCGGCTTGCAACAGTTCCGTGTCGTTCCATGTTCCCTGTGGCAGCACAGGGCGCTCGACGTCTTCCTGTGGCACGGGGAGCGTTTCCGCCCGTGCCAATGACAACAGTGCAACGCGATCTAGGATGCCAGGCCAGCCACCAGATGCCCGCCAAAGCTCGGTACATACCGAAACCGGAAACACGAACTCGGGAACCAGGCTTCCTGCCGCACGCAACTTCGCATGGAGGTAGTGCATCGCCTCGTCATTGCTCATTGGCCGCAGATGAAAATCATGTGTCAGCCGTTTGGCGATGCTCCTCATCGCGGGTGACTCGACTAGCGTCAGCAGTGGCCGGTCGCTAACAAGCACTATTTTCAACGCGTGCGTGCCTCGCAGCTTGAGATCTGCAAGTTCACAGAGCACCCGCAGCGCACTGGCCTTTAAAGCGTGCGTGTTCTCAATGACCAATAGTGGCGGTTCGTGACAGGCAGCCTGTTGCATCGCAAATACGCGCAACATCGCCAGTAACTCGTTGGGTGAGCTACGACCCAGCACATAACCAAATTGCCGTAACACAGCCTCAAGTAGCGCGGTGGTATTGAGCCCCTTGCCGTCGACCACGGCAACCGCGCACTCATCGGGTAATGAATCGACGAATTCGCGAACGAGTGTGGATTTGCCGGAGAGCGTCGGGCCCTGAAGCAGGGTCAGGCCATTGGCCGATGTACAGGTCTTTTCAAGCACTTTGACCGCGTCATCGTGCGATGCGTAGGATACGGTCGACAGCGGTCTGCCATGAGTCCGAAAAGGTTGTTCGTTAAGGCCCGCTGCCCCTAAATCCATAAGTATTAACCCGCAACGCTTTTGTCGCGTACTATTCGTTAGTCTTGGGCCCGGCCGTTAAAATCTGTATTTTTTTGGCCGGGCCAACCAGTCTACGGCCGCTGCCAAATGCTTGTAAACCACAAACAGGAGTTTCCTTGTGGATCAAGCAGACGCGACCGCTATGTGAAAAGTTAGTTAATAACAGTGCATAACAAATTGAAAAACAAGATGTTTAGAATCGAGCCACGAACTGTCGGTGTATCGCGACGAGGTGTAAGGCATTGACTACAAAGTTATCCGCCGAGAAGCTCACACTGTTCCGTGGTGAACGGTGTTTGTTCAAGGGCTTGGATTTTGCGCTAAATCGGGGCGAGTTGTTGTTGCTCGAAGGCCGCAACGGCAGCGGCAAGACGAGTCTCATGCGAGCCATCGCAGGATTGCTCGAACTCGAGTCCGGCGAAATCTACTGGGACGGAAACTCCGTGCGCACACATCGCCAGCAGTTTCATGGTTCGCTGGTCTGGATGGCGCACCGGGTCGGATTCAAGGCGGACCTGACGCTGGTTGAGAATCTGAAATTCGAAGCTCATCTGCGTGCTCAGTCGGGTGCGGACTTCGAGGACGTGTTGAAGCGGCTCGACATCGACAGGCTCAAGCGACTGCCACTACGTGCGCTATCGGCTGGCCAGCAGCGCCGCGTAGCGCTCGCCCGAATGCTGCTGTCCCGCGTGCCTTTGTGGCTCATGGATGAACCGTTCACCAATCTTGACCGTGAAGGTCGTGCGCTCGTCATGCAACTCACCACGGAACACCTGGCCCGAGACGGCATGTGCATCATGGCGGCACATCAGGATATTGATATCGACGGCAACGTACAAAAGATAGTACTGCAATGACTGACGAAGACGATTCACTCGGATTGTTCTCGGGAATCTTCGGAATTGTGCGTCGCGATTTGCTACTCGCGTGGAAGCGGCCGGGCGACATCCTGAACCCATTGTTCTTTTTTGCGATGGTTGCGACGCTGTTCCCGCTGGCCGTGGGACCGAGCCCGGAACAACTCGAATTCAGCGGTCCTGCGGTCTTGTGGGTTGCCGCCTTACTCGCAATGTTGTTGTCGCTCAACAGCCTGTTTCTGTCTGACTACGAGGACGGCAGCCTTGACCAGATGCTGGTCAGCCCGCTGCCGCTCTCGGCATTGGCACTGGGTAAAACCCTGGCACACTGGTTGACCAGCGGCTTGCCCCTGGTTCTGGTATCTCCATTGATAGCCATCATGTTCCGCATGCCGTTTTCTGTGACGGGCGTTCTGATGCTGACGTTGTTGCTCGGTACGATCAGCCTGAGCTTGCTGGGTTCGGTCGGTGCAGCATTGACCGTTGGCTTGCACCGCGGCACCGCATTGCTGAGCTTGCTGATTCTGCCTCTCGCCATGCCGGTACTGATTTTCGGTGCCCGCACCGTGTCTCTCGTGGCGGCTGGTGATGGCGTTGCGGGTGGCCTCTATTTTCTTGGCGCCTACGCTGTGTTAGTACTGTCATTTGTACCGTTTGCGACAGCCGCCGCATTACGAATTAGTAACGAGTAGAATCCCCGACCATGTGGAAATTTGTACATCAGTTGGCGTCGCCGCCACACTTTTTCAGGCTTGCCGCACAGATCGTGCCGTGGCTGCTTGTACCCGGACTATTGCTGGTTGGATACGCGACTTACGCGGGATTGTTCCTGGCACCGGCCGACTATCAGCAGGGTGACGCTTTTCGAATCATTTACGTGCACGTGCCGTCCGCTTACCTGTCAATGATGGCCTACCTGATAATGGCTGTCAGTGCAGGCATCGGTCTGATCTGGCGTATCAAGCTGTCTCATGCAGTGGCAGCAGCTGCGGCGCCGCTGGGCGCCTGGTTCACTTTTCTCGCGCTCATGACCGGCTCTATCTGGGGCAAGCCGATGTGGGGCACGTGGTGGGAGTGGGGCGACCCGAGACTAACCTCGGAACTGATCATGCTATTCCTCTACTTCGGCTATATGGCATTGCGCGGAGCGATTGACGATACGGTCAAGGCCGACAAAGCGAGCGCCGTACTGGCGCTGGTAGGGGCGGTTAATGTGCCAATCATTCATTTCTCGGTCGAGTGGTGGAGTTCGTTACATCAGGGCCCGACGCTGGTCAAAAAAGGTGGGCCGGCCATGGATACAGCGATGTTGTACCCATTGCTGGCGATGATTCTCGGTTTCACGTTTTTGTTCGGCGCGCTGCTGCTGCGCCGGGTTCGGGCAGAAGTCCTGTATCGCGAGCGGCGCACACGATGGGTCAAAGACCTGATCTTGTCCGGGGGTAGCTAGCGTATGGAAGAATTAGCGATGGGTGGTTACGGAGCGTACGTATGGACTTGCTTCATACTTACTGCTGTCGTGTTAGTCATATGTGAATGGCGGGCGCGGTTGCGTCTGCGCCGGGTTTACAGAGATATTGAGGTGCGCATAAAAGCGCTCGGAGACACGCAATGAGACCCAGACAACAACGCATGCTTGCAGTTGGCCTGGTGGTCGTCGGCGTCGCAATTGCGACGGGACTCACACTGCAGGCGATGAAAGACAGCATGATGTTCTTTGTCACAGTGACCGAGGTTGCTGAAGGCAAGTATCCGCAAGACCGGAATTTTCGGGTCGGCGGTCTGGTTCGGGAGGGCAGTGTGCAACGTGAAGCGGGCTCGCTCGAGATGACATTCCTGGTCACGGACCTGCGTTGCGATTTGCCGGTCAGTTACACGGGTGTCTTACCCGACCTTTTTCGTGAGGGGCAGGGTGTTGTGGCTCACGGTCACCTCGGGGATGACGGCATTTTCGTTGCTGACGAGATCCTGGCAAAGCATGACGAAAATTACATGGCGCCCGAGGTTGCAGAGTCACTGGCAGAGCACGTTACTGATCAGACGGCGGGACTCGCCGAAGGTCCGTCCGAGTGTAACGTGCAGTGATTCCTGAAATTGGTCATTTCGCACTGATACTTGCGTTGTCGCTGGCCCTGCTGCAAGGAATCCTGCCGCTGGTTGGAGCCCACAGAAACGACATCGCGCTGATGTCAACGGCAAGGACAGCTGCCGTGGGTCAACTGGTCTTTGTTGTGGTCGCATACGCCAGTTTGACCTGGGCTTTCCTGAACAACGATTTCTCAGTCGCTTACGTTGCAAACCACTCGCAGCTTGCATTGCCGAACATGTACAAGGTAACTGCAGTATGGGGCGGCCACGAAGGGTCTGTGCTCTTGTGGATACTGATACTGGTGTGCTGGACCGTTGCGGTCGCTCGCTATAGCCGGAGTCTGCCCGATTCGTTTAGCGCACGCGTCATCGGTGTGCTGGGGCTGCTGTCGACCGGTTTCCTGCTGTTTGCGTTGTTGACCTCGAATCCGTTCGATCGCCTGGCAATGCCGCCTGCCGACGGCGCCGATCTGAATCCGCTATTACAGGATCCCGGTATGGCCTTTCATCCGCCGCTGTTGTACGTCGGCTACGTTGGCTTTTCAGTGGCATTCGCATTCGCTATCGCTGCGATGATCAGCGGCAACCTCGACTTGAAGTGGGCCAAGTGGACGCGTCCATGGACGACGATGGCATGGGCGTTTCTGACGCTTGGCATCGCCCTGGGCAGTTGGTGGGCGTACTACGAACTCGGTTGGGGCGGATGGTGGTTCTGGGACCCGGTTGAAAACGCGTCATTCATGCCGTGGCTTGTCGGCACAGCGCTAATTCATTCATTGGCAGTCGCTGAAAAACGCGGGCTCTTTATCAGTTGGACACTGTTGCTCGCAATTGCGGCGTTCTCACTGAGCCTGCTGGGTACCTTCCTCGTGCGCTCCGGCATCATCGTATCGGTGCATGCGTTCGCAACAGACCCGGCGCGTGGCGTTTTCATTCTGAGTTTTCTTGGCGTTGTAGTTCTGGGTGCGCTGGTATTGTATGCGTGGCGCGCACCGTCACTCGATTCCGATGCCGGTTTCAAACCGAATTCACGAGAGACATTCCTGTTGTTGAATAATGTGTTACTGGTCATTGCCGCGACATTGGTCTTTATTGGCACGCTCGCGCCACTGGTTTTCGAGGTCGTGGACCTTGGCAAGATCTCGATCGGTCCACCGTGGTTCAATATCGCGTTTCTCGTTCCCATGTTGCCGCTCGTATTTCTGATCGGTATCGGCATGCACACTGCGTGGCGTCATCAGCCAGAGAATCTGCTTTCGAGCCGATTGCGCATTCCCGCTATTGCTGCTGTCGTACTCGGTATTGCGATTCCGGGACTTCTATACGGCCGTTTCGGGCTGATGGTGTGCATTGGAACGATTGCGGCGCTGTGGGTCATGGGAACGGCGCTGATCGAGCCTGTTCGCTCCTGGCGCCGTGCTGCGGGGTCGACTCGCATTGCACCGGCAGTACTTGGCACCTCTGTCGCGCACTTCGGCGTAGGCATGTTCATTCTCGGCGTCACGCTGGTATCGGCCTTCAATGTCGAAACGGATATGGCTATGCGGGAGGGTGAAACGCTGGAGGTTGCCGGTTATCAATTCGAGTTGCGTGAATTGCGGGACGTTGAGGGACCCAACTACGCTGCGGTCGAGGGGGTCATTGAAATCCGGCATGGTGGAGATTTCATTGCCGAAGTTCGCCCGCAGAAACGCCAGTACCTCGTGCAAAAGAACTGGATGACCGAGGCTGGCATACAGGCGAACTGGAACAAGGACCTGTTTATTGCTTTGGGTGATCAACTCGGCAACAACACCTGGAGTGTGCGCATCCAGTACAAGCCGATGATTCGCTTTATCTGGTTCGGCGCATTGGTCATGGCGCTGGGTGGACTCATCGCTCTCAGCGACCGGCGCTATCGGAGCCCGGTGGCAGCCAGGTCGAAAGTCACTGCGGCAGCGGCGGAGCAAGCCCGATGATTCGCTACCTAGCGCCGCTGGTTCTCTTCGTGCTGCTGATCCTGGTTTTCATCAAGGGACTCGACCCGGAGCGGAATCTCAATGAATTGCCGTCCCCGTTCCTCGGCAAACCGGCGCCGCAATTCGAGTTGCCGTCCTTGACCGATCCGGCAAGAACCGTGGGCTCGGCCAGTTACGAGAACGAGATGGCAATTGTTAACGTCTGGGCGACATGGTGCGTCGGCTGCCGCCAGGAGCATGGTTTTCTGATGCAACTCGCCAAGACCGGCACGGTTCCGATCTATGGCCTGAACTGGCGAGACAATCGCTCCGAAGCACAGCGTTTTCTGCAGCAACTCGGAGATCCTTACGTAGACTCGGCGTTTGATGAGGATGGAAGAGTCGGGATTGACTGGGGCGTCTACGGCGCACCGGAGACGTTCCTTATCGCCGCAGACGGAACAGTGCTATTCAAACAGCTCGGCCCGCTGAGCCGGGGTCTTTGGGAACAGAATTTTGTGCCATTGATTGAAAGAGCGGGAACAACGCAATGAGGACTCCGCTCTGCATGCTGCTTTTGATGTTTCTCGCATCAACGTCATTCGCCATCGATACCAATGAGGCATTCGACGACCCGGAATTGCAGGCACGCTACGAGAAAATCATCGATGAGGTTCGTTGCCTCAAATGCCAGAATCAAACGATCAAGGATTCGAACGCGTTCCTCGCTTCAGACCTGCGTCGCGAGATCCGTCGCATGCTCGAAGAGGGCCTGACGGACGAACAAATATTTGATTTTCTCGTCGACCGCTACGGTGAATTCGCGCTATATCGTCCACGAGCAAGTGGCAAGACACTGGTGCTCTGGATTGTGCCCGGGCTTTTGCTACTGGGTGGCGCTTATCTGTTGCTGAACATTGTCCGGCGTCGCATGACTTTACCCATTGATGACGACATGGCTGACGAGGGTTGATGTAGATGACTTTGTGGATTGTTCTTGCAGTCATGAGCCTTGCAGCTATCGGTTTTGCGGTATGGCCGCTGTATCGGCATGAGCAGAGCCTGACGCCGGTCATCGGCGTTGCGGTCGTGTTCGTTGTGGTCGTGTCTTCGGGCCTTTATTACTACCAGGGGAAGCCCGCACTGCCGTCAGGTTCTGCTACGCAGCCGGAACTTGAGGATGTGATCGGCTCACTGGCACAAAGGCTTGCCAGTAACCCGGACGACGCCAATGGCTGGAAAATGCTTGGCAGGTCCTACGTGACGGTGGGCAACTATGACGGTGCAATCGAGGCGTTCGAGAAAGCAATTGAGCTTGAGTCGGCGCAGGACCCGCAAGCACTGGTCGCGCTGGGCGAGGCGTTACTTGCCAGCACCAGTGCCGGCATCGCGGGCCGTATTGCGTCACTGTTCGAAAATGCGCTCGCCATCGATCCGAATAACCCGCAAGCGCTGTTTTACGGTGGTATTGGCTCGTTTAATCGCGGCGATAAATCTCAGGCCGCGGATCGTTGGGAGCGCTTGTTGTCTCTGAATCCGCCAGCCGAAATTCGCGGAATCCTGGAGCAACGAATTGCCGAGTGGCGTAGCGAGGCACCACCGTCCATTGCTGCGGCGGCGCCACCACCTGAAACAAGCAGCGCGTCGCAGGCCCCGGCTATGAGTTCAGGGGTAGTTGTCAGAGCCAACGTGTCTTTGTCCGCGGCCGCGAAAGCGTCGCTTCCTGCTGAGGCCACGGTATTCATCATTGCGCGTGACGCGGCCCAGCCAGTGCCGCCGATTGCTGTTGCGCGCAGGCGCTTGTCGGAGCTTCCGGTTGATATTGAACTCGGCGATCGCGAGTCCATGGTGCCGGGCCGTTTGTTATCGGGCTTTGCGGAATTCGAACTGATTGCCCGCGTTTCGACATCAGGTCAGCCAGGCGCGCAATCCGGTGACTGGTTCGGATCGCTAATCGTCAAACCGGCTGAAAATATTTCGGTCGATTTAGCGATACAGCAACAAGTACCGTAAGAGGCGTCGATGTCCGAGCAAATCGAAGCTGCACCGATGTGTTTCGCTTGCGGCCAGGACAACCCCATAGGGCTGAAGATTCGTTTCGACTTCGACGGTGAGGTTTGTACGGCGGAATTCACGCCGAACGAGAATCATGTCGGTTTTCAGAACACGGTGCATGGTGGAATCATCTACACGGCACTGGACGACGTGACCGCGAATATTCTCTATCAGCAAGGCCGTAAGGCACACACGGCTCGTTGTGAAGTGCGTTACCGGCAACCGACCAGGGTCGGAGAAGAACTCAAGCTGAAAGGGTGGGTTGAAAGTGAGCGACGCCGCCTGATTATTCTCAAGGGCGAAGTACGTCGTGCTGCCGACGATGTACTCGTCGCGGACTGTGAGTCGAGTTTCATGCTCGAGAAGTCTTGATCGTCAGGAGTTAGAGAATGGGCCTGCCTGCCGCGCTGGATGGAAAACTACGACTGCCACTCATTGGCGCGCCGATGTTCATCGTGTCCCAACCTGCCATGGTCATCGAGCAATGCAAGGTCGGTATCGTCGGTTCCTTCCCGGCGCTGAATGCGCGTCCGCAAGACGTACTGAGTGACTGGATTCAGGAGATTAAAGACTCGCTTGCCGAGTTTTCCGCGGCGCATCCCGATGTTCCAGTGGCACCCTTCGCCATCAATCAGATCGCACACGCCAGCAACAAACGCCTGCTTGCCGATATGCAAACCTGCGTGAAGCACGAGGTACCAATCATCATTACCAGTCTGCGACCGCCCGCTGACATCGTCCAGGCTGCGCATTCTTATGGCGGGCTCGTATTCCACGATGTCATCAACATGCGGCACGCACGCAAGGCCATCGAGCAAGGCGTCGATGGGATCATCGCTGTCTGCACCGGCGCCGGTGGTCATGCCGGACCTTCCAGCCCGTTTGCTCTTATCAAGGAGATTCGCCGCGAGTTTGACGGTGCGATCATTCTTGCAGGAAGCATGACGAGCGGTGGTGACATACTCGCGGCGCAGGCTCTCGGCGCGGACATGGCGTACATCGGTACGCGTTTTATCGCCACAGACGAAGCCACGGCGGTTCCCGAGTACAAGCAGATGATCGTCGACAGCCAGTCAGCCGATATCGTGTATTCGTCCCTGTTCACCGGCGTGCACGGCAGCTACCTCAGGGGCAGCATCAGCAACGCCGGATTGGATCCCGAGAATCTTCCCGAGCGTGACAAGGCAGTGATGGACTTTGGCAAGGCGGTGAAGTCTGGCGCCAAGGCCTGGAAGGACATCTGGGGTGCAGGGCAGGGCGTCGGCAACATCGACGATATTTTGCCTGTCCGCGACCTTGTGCTGCGCATGGAGCAGGAATACAACGCGATGCGCGATTTACTGGGGGTAGGCTGAATAATGAGAATTGTCTTTTGGTCCTACACCTTCGTAGCAATTGGCGGTGCGCTCGGCGCGATGGCCCGCTTTGCGCTCAACGTACTACTGCAAAGAGACATTGCATTTCCATGGGGCACTTTGAGCGCGAATTTGCTCGGCTGCCTTGCCATGGGTGTCATCGCCGAACTGGTGGCAAGTGCAACGTGGTTTAACGAAGCCGGTATCATCCCGGATCAATACCGCCTGTTGTTCGCCATCGGTTTTTGCGGCAGTTTTACGACGCTTTCCGCTCTGATCATGGAACTGCATACGATGTTGCAGCGGAGCGAGATCCTGAATTCCTTCGCCTACCTGATGGCGACGATGATCGGCGGATTCGCCTGTTTTTACCTGGGCTTCGTTCTGACGCGGGCATTGCGCCTGTAGGAGCCCGCCTGTAGGAGCCCGCCCCAGCGGGCGAGCGATAGCTGCGGTCGATAGACCGCCGAAAGCCAAGTCGCCCGCTGGGCGGGCTCCTACAGGCGGGCTCCTACAGTTCCGCCGCGCATTCCTCGAGGATCGCCATGATCCGGTCCAGCCAGTCCTTGTGCTCTGGCTTCATCAGCACCGATCGCAGGCAGGTTACGGTATCCGCGTCGGCTTCCAGTTGCGGCAAATAAGTGCAGACGAGATCGACCGGTAACTCGATCATCGCAAGGTGTAAGTCCTTTTGTGCGGCCAGCGCAAATACGCGCCGGGCTTTCTCACTGACTTCCCGCGCGCCGGCACCGGCCAATGCATAGATGACGATGTCGAGTTCCGGCTCCATCAGAGGCTGGTAGTTGTCGCTATTGTTCAGCCGCGTCCAGAAGTCCCTGGCCGCAAGCAGCCCCAGGTCGAGCCATGCCGCAAGTTGTCCGCATTGCTGCAGCGGAAACATCTGTTGCGTCGCCCACAGTGCAACCGCGGATGCGCCTGGCCGCGAGCACTCCAGGCTGATTTCTCCGAGATGCAGTTCGGCTGAACTGAAGTAGGTGTACGGTGAGCCGTGTTTGTAGAAATGGCCAACGTCGGGATTGCGGAACAAAACGCAACCACAGCCATAGGGCTGCAGCCCGTGTTTGTGCGGATCGACAACTATGGAGTCGACGTCGCTGAGGCTGTCAAATGCAGCTTTCGTTTCATCACGCAATTCACTGGCCAGCCCGAAATAGCCACCGTACGCGGCATCCGCGTGCACGCGAACATCGTACTTATCCGCCAGCTCGAGTATTTCCGGCAACGAGTCAACTGCGCCAAGTCCTGTATTTCCCATCGTGGCGACGACGGTGCCAACGTCACCTTCCTTTAGCAGAGCCTCGATCGCCTCGAGATCCATGCGGCCATCGTGGCGAACGGGCACAGGCGAGAATGGCAACCCAAGCACCTGGCTGATACGACTGTGAGTGTAGTGCGCCTGCCTGGACGCGATGATCCTCTTGCCAGGATGCAAGCGGCCCGCGACCCAGAGGGCCTCGAGGTTGGCCATCGTGCCGCCGCCGGTCAGATGGCCCAGCGGCGATTCCCAGCCGTACATTTGGCCAATCTCGATGATGCACTCTTTTTCGAGTGCGGAGCTGGCCTTGCCGCCGTCGAGTGCGTGATTGTTGGGATTAACCCAAAGCGACATCGCATAGGCAATCCGTGCGATGGCGTGCGGTGGCTTGAGCATCTGCCCGGCGTACTGCGGATGGTAGTACGGGTAGTTATCCTGCATACGTTCGGCGACGACCTGTAACACCGTGGACGCCGCTTCGATATCGAAATCAGGCGTGAATGCCGGCAAATCGTCGTAGCCCTTCGCGAGCGTCGCGAGTGCTTGTTGTAACAACTCCAGTTCGGCTGGATTGATCATCGGTGTCTCAGCGCTTCGGTACGCCGCGGAGCTTACCGTAAAACCTGCCGTGATGGCGCTCCAGGGAACGTTACGCGTTACTATTGTTACATGGACCTGATCGCTCTGGCCGTCCCGTTTTTTCTGCTGGCAATTGTCATCGAGCTGGTAATCGATCGCGTGCGTCACCTCGGTTATTTTCGTGCCAATGATGCAATCAACAGTCTGAGTGCCGGCATTCTCAATGGCACGTTCGCCTACTTCACCAAATTCGTGCCGTTAATTATCTGGGGGTTCGTCCTCGAACGTTTTGCCCTGATCGACATGCCGCTGGAGTGGTTTGATGCATCATCGCGGGGCATTGCACTGTGGATCGTCGCGGCGCTGGCCTGGGATTTTTGTTACTACTGGTTTCATCGATTCAGCCACGAGATTTCTATTCTGTGGGCCTCGCACGCTGTGCATCATCAGAGTGAAGATTACAATTTAACAACAGCGCTGCGGCAGACGAGCACGGGATTCCTGTTTGGCTGGATTTTCTACGTGCCGCTGTTCCTGATCGGCTTTCCACTCGAAATCCTGATCACAGTCAATGCAGTAAACCTGATCTATCAATTCTGGGTCCACACGCAGGTCGTCAATCGCCTGGGAAGGCTAGACTACGTACTCGTGACGCCATCGAACCATCGCGTGCATCACGCACAGAACGAACCGTACAGGGACAAGAATTACGGTGGCATGCTGATACTCTGGGACAGGATGTTCGGCACTTTCGAAGACGAACGTGATGATGAACCGGTCGTGTTCGGTGTACGCAAACCGCTGGCGAACTGGAACCCTTTCTGGGCGAATCTGCAGGTTTACGATTACCTTCTTTTTGACGCGCGCAAGACCGGTCGATGGCAGGACAAACTGGGTATCTGGTATCGCCGTACCGGGTGGCGGCCCGCCGATGTCGCGGGGCGCTATCCAAAGCAGGTAGTCGATTTGTCGAGATTCGAGAAATTTAACCCGGTGGTGAGCCGTGCAATGCAGCGCTATGCTCTTGGCCAGTTCCTGGTTGCTCTGGCGGCGACGCTGGTCATTGCTCAAATCTATGTTACCTCCGGTGCACACGGTGTGCTGATTCCGTGTTTGCTGTTGTGGCTGCAGTTGTACGCGCTGGGCATGATCAATGAGGGCCGCGAGTGGGCCACGCGCGTCGAGATCGCCAGGCTGGTTCTTGTAGTTCCGGCCGGCGTAGCCGGCTTGCAGCTGACACTGGCCCCGGCGCTTACTGCTGCGACCCTTTGGACAGGCGCGATCTTGTACGCGGCTGGCTCATTAGCCTGGTTATTGCTAGCCAGTAAACCTGTTATAAAACAATGATTAATGTTAACTAGTTCCTGTCAACTATCACTAGGTAAATACAATGGCTATTGATCTGAAACGACGCAATATCCGCTCCGGCGCTCCCTGGGAACCCGTGGTTGGTTATTCGCGCGCTGTGCGGGTCGGCAACTTCATCGCTGTTTCAGGCTCCGCCGCCGTCGACTCAGATGGCCAGTTGGTCGGTGACGGTGACGCTTATGCGCAGGCACGGCAGTGCATCAAGGTGATCGACGATGCCCTGCATGAAGCCGGTGCGTCACTCGAGGATGTCGTTAGAACGCGCATGTACGTGACCGATATCCAGCAATGGGCAGAGATATCCCGGGCGCACCAGGAGGCGTTCGGCACTGTCATGCCGGCAACATCCATGATTGAAGTAAACCGATTGATCGATCCGAAAATGGTCGTCGAGATCGAAGCCGACGCGATCACTGGTGATTAATTTATTTGTCGTAACTCAGGCCAGACATGACAGTCATGCCATTGAGTGGTCGGCCTCCCTCAAACACAAAGCCAGGACGTTTTAGTGGAATCATCGTATGCGATAAGTATGATGCTCTGACATTTCATACTAGCCGATCAGAAGTCGGGAGGGACAGTGCTGCGTCGCCATTTTTTGCGTTTGTTCACAAGCGGGGTCCTGTTCGGAATATTTGCCAGCCGGTCACGTGGTGTCCGGGCAGCAAACCGATATTCGTTCAGGCATGGCGTAGCGAGCGGTGATCCGCTTGCTGATGGAGTCATAATCTGGACCCGCGTTAGTGGAGCGAGTGGCGAGGCAGTTCGTGTCGACTGGCAGGTCGGCAGCGACGAACACATGCAGTCGGTGCTGCGCCAGGGGCACGTCACAACCGGCGAACGACGCGATTACACGGTCAAGGTCGATGTGCGTGAACTGCCGCCAGGCACGCAGCTTTTCTATCGCTTCACTGTCAATGATGTTGTGTCCACGATCGGCGTGACCAGGACCCTGCCGGCCGGTAACGTCGACGCCGTGCGTTTGGCCGTCGTTTCCTGCGCCAGCTATCCAACGGGTTATTTCCACGTCTATCGTGAAGTTGCCAGTCGCGACGATATCGATGCGGTTATCCACCTCGGCGATTACATTTACGAATACGGTCAGGGAGGTTACGCCACGGAATATGCCGAGCAACTGGGCAGGGTTCCAGACCCCGCACACGAGCTGCTTTCTCTGCAGGACTACCGCAGCCGCCACGCCCAGTACAGGACGGATGCGGATTTACAAGCCATGCACGCAGCACATCCCGTCATTGCTGTCTGGGACGATCATGAGATCGTCAACGATGGCTGGAGAAAAGGCTCTGCGGACCACAGTGACGATGAAGGCCGCTGGGGCAAGCGGCGCGATGCGGCAATCCAGTCCTATTTCGAGTGGATGCCGATTCGCGGTGAGGCGCGAGGCAAACGCACGAGGATTTTCCGCCAGTTTCATTTTGGCACCCTGTTGTCATTGATCATGCTGGACACGCGTTTCTACGGCCGCGATGAGCAGCCGAGAGTTACTACGGAGATGTCGATCGACGAGATTTATCGTGTCCTTGGCGACCCGAAGCGGCGAATGTTGGGTGCGCGGCAGGAGAAGTGGCTGCGCGAGGCGCTGGCCGGGGACCGGACGAGCACCTGGCAGATCATCGGTCAGCAAGTGCTCGCGTCACCGCTCAAGTCCCCGGACCTCGAGCCGCTCCTCGACCCCGAGGGGTCGTCATCCGTCGCTCAGGAGGTACTCGATTACAATATCGCGCTGAGCAGGAATAACCCGCCGCTGCTCATCGATACCTGGGACGGCTATGCTGCGGCACGCGACGACCTGCTCACCGATCTCAAGGAACTGGCCAGGAATCCAGTGGTGGTAAGCGGGGATTTGCATACATCCATAGCGGGAAATCTGCTTCGCGACGGGGATGAAACCCCGGTTGCAGTGGAGTTCATGACGGGGTCAGTTACCTCGCCCGGATTCGCCGAATATCTGCCTGAACGCTTCCCCGGTGCATTGCGTGACGCGACACTAGAGCTGAATCCGAACCTCAAGTACATGGAAACAGATCGACGCGGGTGGTTGCACCTGACCGTAACTGCGACCGACTGCACAGGTGAGTGGCATCTTGTCGACGATGTGCGATCGAAACAGTACACCAGCACGATTGACCGGCGACTGACGGTTGCGGCCGGTCGAGTATCCGACGGTCTTTACGCAAGTTGACGCCGGGCCGCTAAGAAGTGCGACGAACAAGCTTGTCGGCGGCAGAGGCACGGCGAATCGCATTCGCCGCACAGGGTTTCGACAGGGATCGTCCGGCGCGGCCAGACGTGCGGCATTTTCGTCGCACGATCGATACGCTTGGGCTGTTACAACTCGACTTCGTCAACGTATTGATGCCCGCTCATTTCCTGGTGCTGTGGTCGCGGCTCGGACCCTACGATCGACAGCGTCTCGAACGTTGGGTCTATGACAAGGGTGAGTACACGGAACAGTGGGCGCATGAAGCATCCATCGTGCCGGCGAGCTGCTGGCCATTGCTTGAATACCGGCGGCAGTCGCATCGGCTGCACGAGAACAACCCGCTGAGGAAAATGCGCGGTCGCAGGGCCTATCTGGATTCCGTATTGAAGCAGGTGCAAAGCGACGGCGCCCTGACAGCGAACGACTTGCCACCAATGCCTGGCCCAAAGCGTAATCCCGGCGACTGGCATCGATCAATGCCGCGGCGAGCGCTGGAATACCACTTCGCGCGTGGCTCGCTTGCGGTGTGCAATCGCTTGCCCAATTTTCAGCGCGTGTATGACCTGCCGGAACGAATACTGCCGCAACAGTATTTGCATCGGCCGCCGGCAAAAAAAGACAGTCAACGCGAGTTGCTCCGGCGCGCGGCAAGTGCGCTTGGCGTGGCGACACTGCATGACCTCGCCGACTACTACCGAATGACGGCGCGCGAATCGGCGCCGCTGGTGCAGGAGTTGGTCGATGCGGGAGAGTTGTCGACGGTCGACGTTCGTGGCTGGGATGACACGGCCTACCTGTCATCTTCGGCACGTCTGCCGCGTTCGATCAAAGGTGCGTCTTTGATTTCACCCTTCGATCCCGTCGTCTGGTTCCGGCCTCGCGCAGAGCGATTATTTGGATTTCATTACCGGATCGAAATCTATGTGCCTGCAGCCAAACGTCGCTGGGGCTACTACGTGTTACCTTTTCGCGTGGGCGACCAGATTGTCGCGCGTGTTGATATCAAAGCAGACCGGCAGTCGAAACGATTGCTCGTGCTGAATGCGCATGTGCAGGAGGGCGTTGATTTGTCGGCATGCAGGCATAGCCTGTTGCGCGAGCTGGGCGAACTCAAGGACTGGCTGTGTCTGGATCAGATTAGCGTTTCGCGCAAGAATAGCTTTAGCCGCAAGCTTGCAGCGGCGGTCAGGTAAGCGGAAAAGCAGGGGGGTTTCATGACTAACAGGCGGGTCCTCACGCTGCTATTGGCGGCGCTCGCGATTTTGTCTGCTTGCGTGGCAAGGGAACAACTCGTCGCCAAAAGCGCAGCGGTGCCGGCCGGCATCGACTTGTCAGGACAATGGCAATTGCACGTTGACAGCCAGGACACCGTGAAACGCATCAGCGACGCTGAAATAAAAGCGGCTGGCGGAGGCGAAAAATTGATTCCGAAATCCGGTCGTCGCTCGAAGGGGTCGTCCTCCAAAGGCACTTTGGTACACGTGTTTCTGGAGACGGGTATGTCACTCAAAGTGACGCAAACCGATTTCGGCCTGTTCATCAGCTTTGATCGTGCGATCGTCGAGGAATACGGTTTTGGTGAGAAACGATCAATCAGCGTCGGACCAATCCTGGCCGACAGGGTTTCGGGCTGGCAGGGGAATCGCTATGTCATCGAGACTCTTGACGAGGACGGCGCCAAGCTGAGCGAGACGTATCGGCTGCACGACAATGGCAGCCAGCTGATTCGTACGATCATCATCGTGTACCGCGACGCCAGGTTGATTGATCTGCAACAGGTATTCGATCGCGCCTGAATGATCGGACAAAGGCGGGCGGCGGCCAATCAGGCGGCCCGGCGGGAAGGAAAGGCTTTCCAACGACCGCCGCCCAGACAACTAGTGCTTGTCTTCCATCTCGAACGTGAACAGATACCGAACTCCCGTTGTCATCTGCGCGATTCCGTCGACGATTCTGGGTTTGTATCGAAACCGCAGTGCAGCGCGCATGGCGCTCGCCTCGAACAGGCGGTGGCTTGACTCGATAACGCGGATGTTGGCAACTGAGCCGTCTGCCAGCACATCAAACTGCACGGCACAATAGCCGCCGAGGCCACGTTGCGCCGCGACGGCCGGGTAGACGGGTCTGACACGCACCATCACTACAAGCGGCCCATCTGGCGATATTGAAGTCAGGTGTTGTAATCCCGGCCCTGGTGGCGGTGGCGCAGGGCGCCTGACGTTGATCGTTGATTCGCCCGGCTCCGAACTGGACGATTCTATTGTCGGCAGAATCAAGGGTTCGGGGCGCTTGAAGTGCCGAGGCGTGACAATGGGTGGCTCTTCGGGCGGTGGAACGTGAATCCAGTCGATCGGAATGCTCGGTGTTGGCTCGGTGGCGGCGCCGGGCTGCATCGCGATCAACAGGTTCATGACATAGAACAGCGCCATGGTAATCACGGTTCCGGATGTAATTGCGGTGGCGAAGTTTGCAAACATCGTTGCTTCCTCTGGTGGCTTCCCGCACGCTTGATACCTTGAACCACAAGGCATAGTTTACATACCTCGAACTACAAAGTAACGATTGACATACCTCGTAGTTCGAGGTATGCTCATCTGGCTAATTGGCAGAAGGGCAAACCATGGCGCAAAGCAACCCCCCCTTCATGAGCGGCGTACCTGAGCTGCTGTTACTACGCCTGCTCGATCAATCCGAGATGTATGGCTACGAACTCGTTCGCTCGATTCGAGCGGCGACGGGCGAGGCGATCTCGTTGGGCGAGGGCGTCATTTATCCTGCTTTGCATGCCCTCGAACGCAACGGTTCGCTGCAGTCGAAACGTAAGGCAGTGGCTGGCCGGACACGCGTTTATTACTCGCTAACCGGCAAAGGCCGGCAACGTCTGGAAAAGTTACATAGCGACTGGCGCCGGATTCAGGGCGGCATTGCCACGGCACTTGAGACTCCGAGCCATGCCTGAGTTGCAGCTGACCGAGTTGCACAGCGAGTTATTGCGCTCGGGCGTGGCGCCACGCCATGCGCGCCGCACGATCGCGGAACTGGCGGATCACTACGATGACCTTGTCGAGGGTGCGCTCGGGGATGGCGCCGATCGCGGCGCTGCAGAGGTGAGGGCCCTGGACGACCTTGGCGACTTACGCGACATCGCAACGGCGATCAAAGCTCAGCCCGAACTACGTTGCTGGGCGTACCGGTTTCCCCACGTCGCGCTGATAGTCTATCCGCTTACCTGCCTGGCCTTACTACCGGCTGTACCGGTAATGGCCGGGGTGGCACACGCCGGCTACCTGGCTCGCTGGGCGGCGTGCATCTTGCTGAGCGGTTTGGTGACAGCCTCGATCTTCCTGTTCTTGCAGCTCTCGATCACCCTGACCTGACGATTCAAGGGTCTGCTATGGGCGAATACTCGCTGAGCGTCGCGCGAACGCGCAGTTTGCCTTTGCGATGTTGTTCGATGACCACTGGCAGATAGCCCAGTTGAGCTGCACACCACAGTGTCGTAACACGTTTTGAGCCTTCAGCCTGGTGCTGGAGACCAACCACCTCGAATTGACCGGCCGGCACCGTAATCGTCTTCTCGCCGATCTTTCGCACATTGACGGTGCGCAAGCGGTCGATCTCGAACATGGTGTACTCGACGCTCAGTTCGCCGCGCAGCAAATCGTGCATCAGCTGGTACTGAATGGAGATACGGTCATGCGCCAGTGCATCCATGACGGACAGGACGTCCTCACCGTTGACCGTGCCGCGGGCCTCACCGGTCTCCCAATCGAAGCTCACGCGAACGTTTTCCTTGTCGCGCGACAGTGTGTCGCGGGACCAGTACTCGCGCGGCCGAATACCGTCAGGTGCTGAATAAAAGTCCGAGCTTTCGCTGATCATGCCGCGTGCGAACATTCTCGACATGCCAGTTGGCTTGATCACGTGGCTGGCCACATAGCCGTCCGGCGTTGCTTCGAGCTGCGTAGTGAGCCGGCCGCCGAGCACGCGGATTTTGACTTTGTATTCCGCCGTGTGCGGTGTCAGCAAAAGGCCTGCCGGCACAGGTGCGGAAAGCAAGACGACACACAAACCGGCAAGCGAGCGCCGCCACGGTGACAACCTGGTATGGAACTTGCGAATTCGTGTCGGCACTGGTCTCAGTCAGATTTAAGTCTGTCCTCGCATTGTGCCATTAGTGACATGACCGCTTGCTGAACGTTAAGCCGGTGCGGCTCGATCTCGTCGAGTCTGACCTCGCGCGGGATCAGGTACGGTTCACCAATGCCGAGAACGACCCGGCTGAACGGTTTGGGAATCATGAAATGGTCCCAGCGATCCAGAAACCAGGCCCGGTCAGCAGCACAGGACACGGGCAGAATCGGTACACCTCCGACTCTCGCCATGACCATGACGCCAGTTTTGATCTCGTACTTTGGGCCACCCGGTCCATCGGGTGTGGTCACTATCGAATACCCCTTTTTCATCATTTCGTGCTGATCACGCAACGCCAGGGCGCCACTTTGCTTGGCTGAGCCACGTATGACTTCTGCACCGTAAGCGCGCGCGATTCGCGCGGGCACGTCGCCGTCGATTGAGCCCGAGATCAGAAAGCAGGCCTGGAATCCGCGCCTGATCCACTGCCGTACCAGTCCGGAGCAAAGTACATGATGCTGATGCCAGTAGGCCGGGGCGCAAACGCTTTTGCCATCGAGAAACGGTTCAATATTTTTTTCGCCGATCACGGCCTCGACGCGATAGCTCATCATGAAGAGCCGCGTGATGCCGCGTAGCAGGGGCATGCCGAGAAAAAAGTACAATCGCCGCAGAGGTGTTATACGCCGATCCGACCGGGAACTGCGCCGCGACTCTACGGACCTGTAGTCTATGGGCTGATTCTTGCTCATCGTTTCTGGCTGCCAATGCAGCGGCGAGTTTGCAGTATCGGTTCCACGCCGGTCAATGTAATATTGCGCCTGCTTCCCGGGCCGGCCATTTATGCAACTCTACGACACACTCATTTTCCTGCTCGCGTCGATGCGCAGCAGGGACCGCCACATTCGTTTCATCGATGGTGAGCACGACGAGAGTTCGGTGACGTATGTAGATCTCTGGGATCGTGCTGTCGCGTTGCTGGGTTCATTTCAGGCCCGCGGTTTGCAGCCCGGTGATGAGCTCGTCATCTTCAGCAAGTCCAACGAGAGTTTCGTCGTTGCCTTCTGGGCGGCCATTCTCGGCGGTATCGTACCCGTACCGATTGCTGTCGGTATCAGTGACGAGCATCGGCATAAGCTGTTTCGAATTTTGCGGCAACTGCAGCGTGCGACGCTGTTTACCGAGTCGGATCTGCTTGAGCGGCAACTGGAATTCTCGAAGCAGAACGAACTGGGCGATATCACGGCGATTCTGGAGTCACGGACGGCGCTCATGAGTGACGTCGAATCGGGCCAGTCGGGCGAACTGTATTCGGCTACGCCTGATGATGTTGCGTTTATTCAATATTCATCGGGTTCGACGAGCGACCCGAAAGGCGTGTGCCTGACGCACCGCAATCTGTGCACGAACATTCGGGCTATTGTGGAAGGCCTGAGCTGGACCGAAGATGACCAGAGTTTGAGCTGGATGCCGCTGACGCACGATATGGGCCTTATTGGTTATCATCTCAGCGCGTTGGCCGCCGGCATGAATCACGCGGTCATGGACACCAACGTCTTTGTTCGCAGACCACTGCTGTGGATGATCAAAGCGAGTGAACTGCGTGCAACACAACTGTGTTCGCCGAACTTCGGCTACAAGCACTTTCTCAAGTTATTCGAGAGAAAGGGCTTGCCGGACCTGGATTTGTCCCGCGTAAAGCTCATATTGAACGGCGCCGAACCCATCTCCTACTCGCTGTGCGAGGAGTTTCTCGAGGCGCTGGCGCCGTATGGTTTGAAAAGAAACGCCATGTTCCCGGTGTATGGCCTGGCCGAAGCGACCGTTGGCGTCTCAATGCCACAAGTCGGCAGCGAATTCTCACGGATTGTCGTGCACCGGCACTCGCTGCGTGTTGGTGAGGCTTATGAGGCCGCGGCAGTGGGCGATGAAGATGCCGTGAGCTTTCTTAAGGTTGGGCGCGCTATTCGCGATGTTGATATTCGTATTGCGGACGACCAGGACCAGCTCCTTGGCGATGGCAAGGTCGGCAACATCCAGCTTCGCGGCGA
>Ga0255052_10000504_pt1 | contig 31260 bp, 30 predicted proteins | sample JV7_2_21_MG_FD_188632 | JGI IMG/M metagenome (GOLD analysis project Ga0255052, IMG submission 188632) | Seawater microbial communities from Jervis Inlet, British Columbia, Canada - JV7_2_21 | ecosystem: Environmental > Aquatic > Marine > Inlet | place: Canada: British Columbia | collected...
GGAAAACATTCAGGTCCTCACGGCGGAAATCCTGCGCCACGCGAAAAAAACCATCCTGGCGCGCCAGGCGGCAGGCTTCGACATAGCTGTGGCCCGCTGACGTCGCGAGTGTCAACGCGCCAGCTCCTGCGCGGCTGTAGTGCTTGTGGTCGCCTGCGAATGCGCCGGAGGCATTGTACTCCGAAGCAGTTTTGAACGGGCCGTAGAGATTGACCGCGGTGTCGGCGTGGTCATCCGCCGATGAACCGCCATCGTGGTGGTCTCTGCAACAGACGCCGCAAAATTGCGATTGCTGGTTATTTGAGGAAACCCCGTAGGCTTTGTCCACAAACTGCGCCCTGACATATTCATCACCGGCCCAAACCGCCGGGCGCCGGCCACCGCTTTCCGCGTCTCCAGGCGGGGCTTGCAGGGTGCAGTCACAGGATACCGTTATAAACTCTTCACGTCGCAGGAATATGGCGCCGGCACCCGTCTGTGAGTAGGTGATCACATCAAAGCGGGTCTCCACAAGTTCATCAAGACGAATCACGTCCGGCTCCGGCAATAACGACTCCTTGAACTTGTTGTCGCCCAGGGACAGCGAAATAATATCCGGTTTCGCCCCGGGGCTGTAATCGATGTCCGGCGCATACAGCGACTCGTCGGACTCCCCGCTTATCCGGCTTGCCGCGGATACCGAAACGACGGAAATAGAGGTAGACAGACCGATCTGTCCACCGCCGAGGTAGGCCGTGGTCTCGGTACCTTCTGAAATGACGAAATTCCGGTCATTATCCCAGGACACTGCCACCGACACGGTCTTATAGTCAGGTGCGACCGCACCTACGGGTGCCGGCTGTTCAACGGTCGGGCTGTAAAATGAGTCACTGGCCAGGTCGTAGTAAAAGTCCGTAACATCCTGCGATACCGTGTAGTTAACGTTATTGCGCGTAATCGTGCTGCTGTTGTCGACGATGTTATCAAATGCAAAAGATCCATCGACCGAGGTGATTTCAGCAAATCCCCGTTGCCTCTCAATAAGCTGTTCCGCGATGTTGACCGCTTCGGTGCGGACTTTGGCCTCCACCGTTGAACGGGTCAACGCACCTTGCAGGGATGCCAGGGCCAGCATACCGATGGCAAATATTGAGATACCGACCAATACTTCCATCAGACTGAAACCACCCCGGTGGTGCAAATGACGAGTTGTCTGTCTGAACTGGTTCATTTTTGCTCCCGCCTTTACCACGCCAGATCCGGCAGGCCGAAATCCCGCCAGCCGCCACTGACGGTACCAAGGCCACTGATACCGGCAGCATTCGTCAGGACCGCTGATGCATATACGACCTGGAAAGTGCCGTTGTAGTTACCCATGGTGGCATCCACAATGACAGCCCCGTAGATGGTGTTTGAGCCATTCGAATCCAGCGTCGCGCCAGCGTCTTCGCCATCGAACACATACAACACGCCGTAGATCACAGCACCGCCATTGAGTTTTGTCAGCGTGGCCGCTGAAATCAGTACGATGGGTGATTCGGGTGAACCAATGATTGTATTGGTGTTGATGTGGCAAGCATCACCGCTGATCCAGAACACACCGGTGCTGTTTGCATCCAGGCTGGAACAATCGCTGAGCACGGTCGCCGAGTTTTTGACGACCAGGTACTGGCTCTTCGGAACATTGAAATAAAACTCGAATACATCGCAGGGGAAATTCGGGTCAGCAACGATATCAATACCCTGGTAGGTCGTAGCTCCGGCCGAATAGCTGATGGCTTCATTTTGCGTACAGCTACAGCTTGGCTGGTCACAGGCAACGTCCAGGGGAATATCATCCACACCGTACCATTCGTGCAGTTCGCAGGTCGACCAGCTACCCGACCCGACGGCAGCAACGCCGCTGCCGCAACTGGCATTATTGTTGGCCCATACCGACACCGGCACGCCAATTCCGCCGGCGTTCGGATTGGGGACCAATTCCGCATTACCGGTCGGAGGAAACGTTGTTTTGGCCGTCAGGGGAACAACCGGCTTGCCGGCGAGGTTTTTAAAGTTCGCTACCGGCTTGGCGATGGTTGCATGACCAAAACAGCTCGACACATCACTGGTATTGCCACAGTCCGAGAACCCGTAACCCAGCATCGTCACGATCATGAAGGCGGTGTTTTCTGTTTCGCGATCGGCGGGTGAAACACCACAACTACCGCCCGGGCTGCCCAGCGCCACAAAACAGATATTGGCTGATAAACGCGCGGTTACATCATCGGCAAAGCCTGTCATTCCGACCGGTAAGCTATCTATACCTGAAGCGGTCGCCGGGTCGTCATAAAAATACGAGCCTGTTGTCATCGGTGTGTCACCACCACAGGGGTGGTGGGGATTATTGATGTTGTCAATGGTGCAGGAAACCCACCTGTTGGAAGCAAACCAGCCGTCACGGGTCGTGCCACCGGCACCATCGGCAAATGCATCGGTTGAACCGGACATGATCAATGGGGCATTGGCCAGGATGTATTCAATGCCTTGTTCGATCGCTGACTCGGCCGCGTGAAAAGCAGCTTTTTGCCGTACCTCATTGGCCGATACGCGTTGCTCGAACAATCCGACACGTGTAGCGTAAAATATCATCAGCGTCAAGATGACAAGGACCATGATCGCGACAAACACGGTCAAACCGCCGGTCTGTCGATATCTCAGCGTCGTCAAGCTTTCAAATTGATACCGCATGCTCGCTACCTCACTGCCCGGATTGCTGATCAAGGTTGCCGACCAGGACTTATGGGCTGGGAATATCGTTCCTGACACGGATAAAATCCTGCAGCGTCAGGGTGGGTACACCCTCGCCTTCCATCCAGTCGGGTAAGGATGCATCAGAGACCAGTCGCCCGGTCATGGTGATGCGAATCCGGTTGACCGCCAGGCTCGCGCCGGCGGAATTGAATGTCTGGGTGTAGGATCCGACAACATCAATAATCCCGTCGCCATCGACATCGAGTCCGTCACTGGAGATTTCAAAGTTGGAAATATCGTACATATTCGAGTCGGTGATATCCGTCCACGAAGTATCCGTGACTGCAGCATCGCAATTGGGCGCAGCGGCTCGAATCGACGTCATTTGAAAGACCCCGACACCCGCAGCGTTGGTAACCCGTCTGAACCCTGCTACCGGTTCATCGACAGAGTCGGTCGTTCCAAATGAACTGGTGGGACTCCTGTCATACCAGAACCAGAAACAGCTGCCAGTGGTACCCCCATGGATTGAAATGGATTTTACGTAAGCGGAAATATCTGCATCCGCTATGCAATTTTCATTGCCAAAACAATCGGCGAAGTCCGCATGGTAATTGGCGCGGCGCAATTCGCGCGCCATGATCAGCATCGCGGTGCGCATTTCATGCGACAGACGGGTCATCTTGATGGTCTGGGTGCCGGTTCCCAGGGTGCTGGCCATCAATGCCAGCATTCCACCGGAGGCGACGATACTGATTGCGCCTGCCACCATCAATTCCACCAGTGTCACGCCACTTTGACGCTTCCGGCCCCGTGGTGTGTACCTGCGAAACATCTTCATGCCTCAGGCTGGTTGACCGTCACGGGCTGGTTGCACCGAATTATTTCCCGGTTCAACATTCCGTGTAACCCGTGACCAGCATTTTCCGATAATCATCGGTGCAAATGTCAACCCGTCCGGAAATATTGATATCCAGTTCGAGTTCGTAATTGCGGCTGGCGCCGGTGCCCTCGTCTGAATGGAAGAAAACCAGTGGGTTGGTCGGGTTCAATATGTCGGTGCTGCTGAGCTCAGCCATGATGCCACGGACCGGGTCAAATGAAAAATCTCCGGTTGCCGGAGACCAGTGAACCAGTTCATAGTCCTCATTGACAAAGTCAGCCTGCAAAACACGAAAGGCCGCACCATCAATAGAACAAAAATCGAGCTGACTCGTGTCGGTTTGCATGCAATTGCAAGGTGCGGTTTGTGGCGGCAGTGAAGCACCAACACACCAATCATTACCATGCCCCGTGCTTTGCCAGCTCACCGTCACATATTTGTTTTGTTTGATGGCTTCACTCTGGGCGAAACCGATAAACGAGGCGATCTCTTCGGCCGCAGACGACACTTGCCGTTTTTCCAGTATGGATTTAAAGGCGGGCACTGCGAAAGTGATGGCGACGGCAATAATAACCATCACGATCAATAATTCGATCAGTGTAAAACCCGTTGAAAGATACCGACCGGCAGGTCTGGACATGGGATCGGGGTTCCGTGACCCCTTCACAGAAAGTTTCATAAGCATCACCCTCCTTGGTAATTAAGCTTCTGAATGCCTATAGTATAGGGACAGCACCTTTGGCAGGGCAACCAAAATACTGCCGTTGGTCAGAAAGATATGACCGTTTATCCAAAAGTCCGCAATTCCAGCACTTGCAAGGCGGCCGACATGGTAAGTAGCAGACGTGAAACGCAAGACCGACAGAAAAGGATTTTCTCTGGTTGAAATTTTGATCGTGATTTCCCTGGTTGCGATCCTGCTGGCACTGGCGCTGCCCAGCTACACGCAATATGTACGTAAAGCCAACCGGGCCGAAGCCCATCAATTGCTGATGAACTGGGCCAACAACCAGGAAATCTGGCGCGCGTCAAACACAAGTTATGCGGACTCAGTGGCCTTGCCGGTGCCAACGCATGACAGATATACCTTTACGGTTTCCGCCACCAGCGGCACAACATTCCTGTTGACGGCGACACCGACGGGCGACCAGGCCAAGGACAAAGACCGTGGCACCGCTTGCGATCCTTTGTCGCTGGACCAGTCCAACGGCAAATCTCCTGATGATTGTTGGTAATATAATATTTATTATTCAATGTGTTATGATATAGACTGATGAAATAACACGATACTGGTATAATAAAGTAAATGGCAACCGGGTTGCACCTTTGCATCACTCGACAAGCACGAACTGGAAACACAAGGCATTGGCCTTGCTGGCTGCTATTGTTTTTTTCCCTCACCTGTATTCCGGCCATGATGACCCCAACCTGCTGCAACAGGCGCAACAACGCGGCAGTCTGACCCTGCTGACCCGCAATGGCGCCAGCAGTTATTTCATCGGCCCCGAAGGTGGCATGGGACCGGAATACGATCTTGCGGCAGCATTCGCCGAGTACCTTGACCTTGAACTCGAAGTCAGGGTGGCCGAAATGTATGGTGACCTTGGTTCCCTGTTAATAGGCAGGCAGGGGGATATGATCGCCGCCAACCTGACCCGTACACCTGAAAGGGAAGCGTTGTTCAATTTTGGCCCGGATTACGCCGAGGCCAAAATCATCGTGGTATACCGCCGGGGAAATACGCGGCCACGCAAGCTGCCGGACCTGCTCGGTCTGCGCTTAGCGGTGATTGCAGGTTCAAGTTATGAGGGCCTGTTGATCAAAGCGCAGGCGATACTGCCCGCTTTGCAATGGACCACGGAGAAAGACAAGGGCATGGGAGGGCTGTTGCAGTCCATCGCGGATGGCGAACTTGACGCGACGCTGGTGGATTCAAATATATTCAGGATCAACAGTCAGTTTTACCCCAGTTTAAAAACCGGTTTCATGTTCCAGGATAAGCAGCCACAGGCATGGGCTTTCAAACTCGGCGACGATGATTCACTGGTTCAAACGTCACGTGCTTTTTTCAGGCTGATTCAGGAAAACGGTACACTCGCAGCCCTGCAAAGCCGTTACTACGACAACGACAACGACCTTGACCGGGTCGGCATGTTCCACTTCATGAAGCAGGTACGCGAACGTTTACCACCGCTGTTACCGGTGTTCCAGGAAGTCGCAATCGTGCATAACATGGATTGGCGGTTTCTGGCGGCCATGGGGTACCAGGAGTCGCACTGGGATCCGGATGCATCTTCGGTTACCGGTGTTCGCGGCATCATGATGCTCACACGCCGTACGGCCAGACAACTGGGTATCAATGACCGGCTGGATCCCGAACAGAGCATCGAGGGCGGGGCACGCTATTTTCTGCGCATGCGTCAACGCATTCCCGCACGGATTCCTGAGCCAGATCGCAGCTGGATGGCGCTGGCCGCCTACAATATGGGTTATGGACACCTGGAAGACGCGCGCGTGCTGACCCAAAAACAGGGCGGTAACCCGGACCGCTGGCAGGACATCAATGAGCGTCTGCCCCTGCTCAGCCAGGAAAAATGGTATCGCCAGACCCGTTACGGCTACGCACGCGGTTACGAAGCCCAGCAGTACGTGACCAACATCCGCAGCTATTTCGATACCCTGGTATGGATGGAAACCCGCTCACACCCCTTGTTGATCGCCCAACTGTAGGGTGGACATTCATGTCCACCAATCACAATGTCTATCGTTATGATTTGTTATCGTGATGAGCGTATCGGTGGACATAAGTTTCCACCCTTTCAACGACGCGGTGGACATGAATGTCCACCCTACGCTTGTTTGTACAGGCACTTTCCGGATTGTTTTTCGATATCAGCCAGGCGTGCTTCATGCAGGACCAGTTCTTCGTCGCTGGCTTTTAACACCACCAGCACGGGGCGTTCAGCTGGTAAATCCCCTTCTTCATAGCCGGTTTCGGACGCCATACTTTCCAGGCTCAAGCCGAGATCGACCTGGCCGCCGGTCATGGCGAGATAGACATCCGTAAGGATTTCCGCATCCAACAGCGCACCGTGCAGGGTGCGGCTGCTGTTATCTACCTCGTACCGTTTACACAGTGCGTCGAGGTTGTTGCGTTGCCCCGGGTGCAGGTCCCTGGCCAGTTCCAGCGTATCCAGCACCCTGGCAATCGCGGTAATGGAGGAACATTCGTGACCGCTCAATTCGAGCTCATAGTCGATAAACCCCACATCAAACGGCGCGTTGTGGATAACCAGCTCCGAACCCTCGCAAAAATCCAACAGGTCCTGCGCAATCTCGGTAAAACGAGGTTTATCGCGCAAAAAATCCGTGCTAATACCATGCACCTCGAGCGCCCCCTGTTCGATTTCCCGTTCCGGGTTGATATACGCATGGAACCGTCGGCCGGTGAGTTGCCGGTCCACCATCTCCAGAGCACCTATCTCAATGATGCGGTGGCCCAGTTTTGGGTCGAGGCCGGTGGTTTCAGTATCCAGTACGATTTGCCGCATCAAAGACCTCCAGATGGTTTACGAACGACGCAAACATTTGCGCACCTCATGGTATTGCCATGCGCGCGAGTTCATCCGCACGCTCATTTTCAGCTACGCCCGAGTGTCCTTTGACCCAGTACCAATTTACCTCGTGTGATGCCAGGACCTGCTCCAGGCGTTTCCACAGGTCGACGTTTTTGACCGGCTTTTTTGCGGCAGTGCGCCAACCGCGTTGCTTCCAGCCTTCGACCCACTCGGTCATGCCTTTCATGACATAGGTCGAGTCGGTATGGATATCCACCCGGCAGCCACGTTTTAACGCTTCGGCAGCCCGGATCACAGCCATCATTTCCATACGGTTGTTGGTGGTTTCACGCTCACCACCGAACAACTCCTTGCGGTGCCTGCCCGCTATCAATACCGCACCCCAGCCTCCGGGGCCGGGATTACCGCTGCAGGCACCGTCGGTATACATGATCACATTGCTCATGAAGCGGCTTCACGGCTGCTGCAACCATCGAGTACCGCGGAGGTAGCCCCGGCGGCCTGTATCCGTTTGAAGCGCAGGATATTGGCGTTGTGTATATTGGATTGGTGATGGCCGTGTAAAACGACCCGATCGGCAAACGGCACACCCAGCCTGCCCCAGGTGGCCGTGGGTACGGGCCGGGGTAAGCCGGCAAGACCCATCAACAGGCATTGCTCGATATTGAACGATCTTGTTTTCAATTGATGGTAAATCCTGTTCAGCCTGATTCCCGGATAGCCATTGTCCCGGTTGCCAAGACGGTATCGAAGACCGGAAGAATTCAAGCCGCTGATCACCACATCACCACCCGGCGACAGTACGCGTAAAGCCTCGGCGAGCACCGCTTCGGTCCCGTCACCGACCAGGTGGTGTAACACGACCAGCTCAAAACCGGCCTGTTCAAACGGCAGCGCCGCAACACGGCAGCGGACGATGGCATCCCCCGAAGTCTCATCATCAGTCAGGCGAATGATCTGCACGGGGCCGGCGGTTAGCAACGGCAAATCCCCTGCACCTGCGTGCTTGAGCACCAGCACCCGCTCAGGCCGCCGCCTTTGCAACAGCGGTTCCAGCAATTTCGCAGCCAACGACTGTTGTGCCGTCGGGGGTGGGTAATGACTCTGATACGCGTGTACCATGGAAAATGAATTGACTTGGCCTGAAACAAGCGTAAGCATAAGGGTTGCAAGCACAGCTGTTCAACCACCAATTGAGGAAAAATCGAAATGCCGGCAAACCATCTCGAAATCACTGCCATTCCGGCGTTCCAGGATAACTATATCTGGCTGCTCAGCGCAGGTGGTACGACTTGCGCGATCGTTGACCCCGGCCAGGCCGGGCCGGTGCTGGAGGTGCTGGATGAAACAGGTCTGGATCTGCGTTATGTGCTGCTGACACACCATCATCCGGACCACATTGGCGGAGTAGCCGCATTGCTTGACAAATACCCCGCCAAGGTCATGGGCCCCGCAGATCAAAGGATTCCAGTGGTACACCAGGTCTGCTCAGACGGTGACCATGTCAGCCTGCCCGAGCTGGATGTCGAATTCAGCGTTATCTCGGTACCGGCACACACACGCAGCCACATCGCGTTCTACTCCGAGCCTGTGTTGTTCCCCGGTGATACGCTGTTCAGCATAGGTTGTGGACGCTTTTTTGAAGGCACGCCTGCCGACATGCAGCGATCACTGGACAAACTGGCCGTATTGCCAAAGGAAACCAGGATTTACAGTGCGCATGAATATACTGCGTCAAACTGTGCTTTTGCGCTCGAAGTTGAGCCAGACAACCCGCAACTCCTGGCCCGCGCGGAACAGGTCACCCGCTTGAGGGCTGCCGGAAAGATTACCCTGCCCGCCATCCTGGGCGATGAGTTGGCAGCCAATCCATTTCTGCGAACACGTGAAAAACAGGTACTCGAAGCTGCCCGCGGAATTGACCCGGGAGCGACTCCAGGAATCCCTGTGATGGCAGTAATCCGCGCATGGAAAGACCGGTTTTAAAAGGCTTTTTCACTTGACCCTGGGCCAACAAACCGCATAATAGCCGTCAATCAGAATTAATCCGGAGCCCGTGTGTCTTCACGCCTTTTACTGCCCTTGCTGTGCCTTGTCCTTGCCGGCTGTGCCAGCACCCAAAACGAGGCCGTGCCAGAGCTGGAACCGGAGGTCATCGCGGCCGCCCAGGAAGACCTTCCCGGCGGTAGTGGTGAGTCCATCGATGAACACCTGTTTGTACCTGAGACGGTTGCGCCCATCGTTGAACAGGCCGGCGAACAACCACCGGAATACACCAATACCTGGGTCAGGCTGGTAGATAATTTTGCACTGCCCAATTGCTACGACCACCAGAGCGCACGCGACTGGGCCAATTGGTACGCAGATCGTCCGGATTACATGGCCCGCGTGATCAAACGCGCCCAGCCATGGATCCATTTTATCACCGAAGAACTCGAGGCCCGGGGCCTGCCGGGTGAGCTTGCCCTGCTGCCGATCGTTGAATCCGCCTATGACCCGTTTGCTTACTCAAGTGGGCGGGCGCTGGGTGCGTGGCAATTCATCAGTTCAACCGGGCGACAATATGGCCTGAAACAAAACTGGTGGTACGAAGGACGCCGGGACGTGTGGTCCTCAACCCATGCGGCCCTGGATTACCTTGAACATCTGAACGCCATGTTCGACGGTGACTGGTTGCTTGCACTGGCCGGGTACAACTCCGGTGAAGGCCGCGTGGCACGTCGGGTCAGGGAGAACCTGGCCGACGGCAAACCGGCGGATTTCTGGAATATCCACCTGCCGAAAGAAACCGTCGGCTATGTACCCAAGCTGCTGGGGTTGACCTGCCTGTTCCAGAATGCTTCCAGCTACGGGTATGAGCTGCCGGTCACGCCCAACAGGCCGGTGATCACGGCCGTTGAGATGGAATCACAGAGCGACCTGGTGCTGATTTCACAATTCAGCGAAGTCAGCATCGACGTCCTGTTCAGCCTGAACCCGGGTTTCAACCGCTGGGCGACCTCGCCGGACGGACCGTGGCGTGTCGTACTGCCCATAGCAGGCGCGGAAAAACTGCAACAGCATCTGGCATCGGACAAACCGCCCAGCCTGATGAAATGGGACCAGGTCGTCGTTCAGAACGGGGACACCCTGTCCGCCCTGGCCGCACGTCACCATGTACCGGTATCGGTCTTGCGCAGCAGCAATGGTCTGGAAGGAGATCTGATCCGTATCGGCCAGAAACTTCGTCTGCCGCGCGACGAACAATTACTGGTGGATCCGTTGTACGTGGCTGCCGCCGTCGAACTGCAACAACTGCAATCGGGCCTGATCGCGTCCGAGCGCGTGACCCACAAGGTCAGGTCAGGAGAGAGCCTGTCGGTGATCGCCCGCCGTCATAAAGTCTCGGTCCGCGAATTGCAAAAATGGAACAACATCTCCAACCCGCACAAATTGCGTGCGGGCAGGACCCTGACGGTGTTTCACAGCCCCGCCCCGGTCACCGCCGCGCCCCTGAGCGGCACCATCAGGCACACGGTTCAAAGGGGTGATTCATTGTGGAGTATCTCGAGGCACTACAAGGTCAAGCTCAACGACCTGATACGCTGGAATGACCTGAGCAAAAACGCCATCATCCGGCCAGGGCAGTCGATCAAGATCATTCTGTAATGCGTCCGCTGCTAAGCTCGGCTCTTGTCATTCTTTTTTGCGCCAGTTCACACGCCCTTGAAACCACGGGCGAAGCGGTCCAGGGCGGTTTGCTTTTCGGACAGGCCGAACCCGGTAGCAGCGTGGTCCTGGATGATCAGGAACTGGCTGTGTCCCCCGACGGTTGGTTTGTTGTCGGCTTCGGCCGGGACGAGACCGGTACGCGCGAACTGCGGATCGTCGCACCCGGCGGTGAAGAAATCCTGCAGCGCCTGGTGGTCAAAGCCCGGGAATATGAGATTGAACGAGTAGACGGCCTGCCCCCGGCAACGGTTACCCCCGATCCTTCCGCCATGGACAGAATCCGTGAAGAGGCGCATATGGTCACCTCGGCGCGTCAACACCGCGATGACCGTGCATACTATGCCAATGGCTTCCAATGGCCGGCAAAAGGCCGTGTCAGCGGCGTATACGGCAGCCAGAGGGTACTCAATGGCGAGCCACGCAGACCGCATTTCGGTCTGGATATTGCAGCACCCGAAGGCAGCCCGGTGTATGCGCCCGCAGATGGCCTGATCACGCTGACCCACCCGGATATGTATTTTTCTGGCGGCACCATCATCCTGGATCACGGCCACGGGCTTTCATCGAGCTTTCTGCATTTGAGCAAGATACTGGTGGAAGCAGGCACCTTTGTTAAGCAGGGCGAATTGATTGCCAGGATTGGCGCCACCGGACGTGCCAGCGGCCCGCACCTGGACTGGCGCATGAACTGGCTGGACCGGCGTGTCAATCCACGACCGTTGGTGGGGCCGGCGCCCGAATGAATTAGCCCGGTATAAATCCGCTGTAACCTAAACCCGGAAACGGGATACGTTCAGCCGGTGGAATGCTCCATGCGCACCGGTGCACCCGCCCCGGCGACGTAACCCCCTTTGACACCCTTGGTGATCACGGAGACCGCGTTATGTGGGTGCAGGCTTTCGTAGTGGGTGCAGCGCGCCCAGAAGTCCAGGATACGGTCATCTGCATTCAGCGCCGTCTGAATCCGCCTGCCGGCGTCCTCGCAGAACATCAGGTTGCGCCCGTTGAGCAGTGCAAACGCCTGTTCGTCCTCGCGTTTGACCGTGGCCTGGACAGGTGTTTTGAGAGAGTTTTCCACTTCATCGATCAATTCGATAATTGGAAACATCTGGAATGTCGGTGTCAGCCGTACACGGATCTCGGCCGCGCTACGCTGGCTGTGCGGGGTGGCAACGATACCGTCCTCGGAACCCAGCCACCGGTGCACCTGTTCAAAATCAACCGGTGCGGAGCGATCGAAGTCCTTCTCGAACTGATTCTGGATCAACTGCCGCGCCAATGCTGCGGAACAGGGGCAGGTACTGGAGTAAAGAACTTCCAGACCCATCTCCAGGCTGAATTCCTGGCCTTCCAGGATGCCGATCATCGCGACCGGGTAACGGCGCCAGCCTACGTTGTCACTCTTGAGCGCCTTACGGCGGATCACGTAATCGAAATCCACCCTGACCAGTGCCCTGTCGCTCAGACCTTCATGCGAATCGAGAAAAGAACGCAACATCTGGCGTAAGGCGCAGGGTGTCAGCGGACGTTCCTGAAAAGCCTGGTCGAGGTGTAAATACAATCTCGACATGTGGATACCGCGCACCTCCGGGTCCATCAGGTTTACGTACGCGGTCACCCGCGCGGTTGACTGGATCAGATCGCCACGGTCGTCCTCGATACGCACCGGCAACTCGATATCATTCATCCCCACCCATTCGAGTTTGCCGGCAACGGAAGCGCGTTCCTCATTGGCAATATCCGGCATTTCGCGCAATACATTTTCGAATGATTTCATAAACAATTTTTCCACGGACCAAACTACGCATATCGGTATGAGCAGACCCGAATTCAAGTCGATGACCGAGAGCAATATGCAGAGCAATTCGTAATTATCGTTGAAAAGTACCTGTTAAGGCAAAGATTTTGATGAAGGTGGTGGACATGATTGTCCACCCTGCGTGATTATCAGGCGCTGTTTTGCTTGCCCGGAAGCCGGGCTGCGTAGCCTCTTATTTGGGTAATTTCTGCCTTTCATAAAGCGCCCGTTCGCCATCGGGACCGGACTTTAATCCTTATATATGTACCGGCACGTGTTTTCGCGTTTCGGAAGCCGTTGATCTGCAATGGGACCAGGTGTCCAATACATGATTCTTTAAAGGGCCCATCCTGGCGGGAATTACAAACCTCCAGTCGTGACAGTCAAATTTTCTCAAGAGGAAATTGTCGCGATTTCCAGTTATGCTAGTCGGGTCGGAACGATTCGAGCAGATTTCCTACACGTATTCGAGATCAAATCCGACACATAAAGGAATTCCTTCGGCCGGAGATGCTGCCAACCGGAATCGTACCGGTTTGGGTAGCTACTACTAGAAAGAGAGAATAATGCAAACACCAGATTCTGTTTCCACACAACGAGCCATGTTCCCAACCATCCATTCAACCCTGCCCATATTGGCGTTCCTGCTGTTTGCGCTGATGGCACCGATAGCCCTCGCAGATGTAGTGATCAATGAGGTAGACGCTGACCAGGTGTCGACTGATAGTGCTGAATTTATTGAGCTCTATGACGGTGGCACCGGTGGCACCGATCTGACGGGTCTGTCGCTGGTGCTCTATAACGGCTCTGACGATCTGTCGTATATTGCATTTGATCTCGATGGGGAGTCCACGGATGGCGACGGCTATTTCGTATTGTGCGGTAACGCGGCCACCGTGGCGAACTGTGATCTTGACGTGTCACCCGATACCAACCTGATCCAGAACGGCGCCGATGCGGTCGTGTTGTTGGTTGGTGACGCGGTCAATTACCCCAATGACACCTCGCTGCCCCCTGACGGCGACATCATTGACGCCATTGTCTACGACACCAACGACAGCGACGATGCCGGTGTGCTGGTGCTGCTCAACGCCGGTCAACCGCAAGTCAACGAGGGCGGTGGCGGTGACCAGACCGGTCACTCCAACCAGCGCTGCGCCAACGGTACCGGTGGAGCACGAAATACAAATACCTATGGTCAATTTACGCCGACGCCTGGAGCAATTAATTGTGTAGCTCCGCCCCCACCGCCATTCGGAAGCTGCGGCGATCCGGCGACCTTCATATACGAGGTGCAGGGCAACGGCATGTCCAGCCCCATTGATGGCACGGCCGGGATCACCATCGAAGGTGTGGTTGTGGGAGACTTCCAGGGGAGTAACGAGTTACGCGGCTTCTTCCTCCAGGAGGAGGACTCGGAAACCGATGCAGATCCGGCAACCTCCGACGGAATTTTTGTCTTCGATAACGGCTTTGGTCCCGACGTAGACATGGGAGACGTCGTAAGAGTGCAAGGTACCGTTGACGAATTCTTTAACCTTACCGAACTGACCAGCATAATCGCAATGACAGATTGTAACGCCACCGACACGGCTTCGGCTGCTGTCATCACCCTGCCCCATCTTTCAGTGGATGACTGGGAGTCAACCGAAGGCATGGCGATCACGTTCCCGCAGATGCTGTATGCGACAGGTAATTTCACTCAGGCCCGTTTCGGAGAAGTTGATCTTTCCGTTGGCGGTCCACTGGATAATCCGACCAACGTGGTGGCCCCTGGAGCTCCAGCCATTACAGAGCAGGCGGTGAATGACGTAAGCCGCATCCAGTTGGATGACGGCAGTAACGTACAGAACCCATTGCCACTGCCGCCATATTTAGGCGTTGATGGCACGCTGAGGACAGGCGACAGTGTCTCCGGCCTGACGGGTGCCCTGGGGTATGCCTTCGGTACCTACGAACTCCACCCGACTTCCCCGGTCAGTTTCGTTCGCGAAAACGATCGTCCGGTGGGTGCACCAGACGTCGGTGATGCCCTGCTGAAAGTTGCGGGATTTAATGTCCTGAACTACTTCACGACCCTGGATAATTCCGGCCCAATTTGTGGCCCGTTTGGCACAGCCGGGTGCCGTGGCGCGGACAGTGTCGCTGAATTTGATCGGCAGAAAGCCAAACTTGTTGCAGCACTCACCACATTGGATGCCGATGTTGTGGGTCTCGTTGAACTGGAAAATGCCGTGGGCGATATCCCAATTGCAAACCTGGTTGACGGCCTCAACACCGTCGCCGGGCCGGGAACTTTTGCATACATTCCGACCGGCTCGATCGGCACAGATGCCATCCGTGTGGGCATTATCTATAAACCGTCCGCCGTATCGCCGTTGGGTGGTTTCGAAACCCTGGACAGCATCGATGATCCGACTTTCAACGACGACCTGAACCGGCCCGCCCTGGCTCAAACCTTCGAAGAAAACTCAACGGGCGAACGGTTCACCATTGCGGTAAATCATCTGAAATCGAAAGGATCCAACTGCAATGGAGTGGGTGATCCCGATACCGGAGATGGACAGGGTAATTGCAACCTGGTTCGCACAGCAGCCGCCATTGCGCTTGTGAATTGGCTGGCTACGGATCCGACCGGCAGTGGAGATGCCGATTTCCTCATCATGGGTGATCTCAATGCCTATGCCATGGAAGATCCGGTCGTGATGATCGAAGGCAGTGGTTACATTGACCTTATGAAATTATTCGTTGGTACCGGTTTTGCCAATGGGGCTTACTCGTTCAACTTCTTTGCGCAGTCCGGCTACCTGGATCATGCGCTGTCCAGTCCAGCCATGGCTTCCGAGGTAAGTGGTGCAGCATTCTGGCACATCAACTCGGATGAGCCTTCTGGTCTGGACTATAACGACTACAACCAGCCCGGATTGTTCAATCCCGATCAATTCCGATCTTCCGACCATGATGCGGTTGTCCTCGGCTTTTTGCTGGACGAAGATGAAGACGGTGTATGGGATCAAATTGACGAGTGTCCGGGTACAGTGATTCCCGAAGGCGCTGCCTGGAAGGAACTCAAGGAGAAACACTGGGCACTCTTTGATGACGACCTCATCTTCGACACCAAGGATAAGAAAGGCAAGAAGAGCAAGAAGAGCAAGAAGAGCAAGAAAGGGAAACCATCAGATCCACCCTGGGATACTTTTGACACGGGAGGGTGTTCCTGTGAACAGATCATCGAGGAAAAACACCGTGACCATAATCACAAACCGGGCCACCTGATGAAAAAGATCAAGTATGGCTGTAGCGAAGGTGAAATGAAGAAATGGATCAAGGACCTTGGCAAACCCTGATTGTTTTTAGACAGAACTACGAAAGCCCCGTCTACGGACGGGGCTTTTCGTTTTCGCTGAGTTCCAGCACAAGTGCCACGGCGGCATCGGCCAGGTCGTCCACCAGGTTTTCCTGACAGTAGTTTTCAAGCCAGCGCACCATTGACACGGCGGGGAAATCCCGGCCGGTCAGGGAGTGGGCGCCCTCCTCGAGGGCCCGTTGATAGTTCACGCCTGTGATGAATCCCTGCACCCAGGAGATCGAGCTATAGAGTTTTGCATCATTACTGCGTCTTGCCGAAATGTATTCCGGACAACTGAAATTCCCCTCGCCCTTGACCGAGTAATCAGCCGACGCACCGGTCGCTGCCAGTGCCAGTGCAACGATCTGAACCAAATTCTTCATGTGTTCTCCTCGCTCGTCAGAGGCAGTATAGAGCACGGGGCGCCCTACACCCCGGCAACCGTGCCAGGGTCTGATTATCAGTAATTGGTGGTCACGGTCCGCACTCTTGCTTTGATGAGGAGGTGGACCGTGACATAATCGGGCCTTCGGTCATCGACCTGAATATACACGGTGCTCTGCCAACTGGGCTTTATCAATGAAGTCAGCGTTTACGCCCACGTCTATTCAGCCGGGTTCTGAAAGATTTTGCTCTGACCATATAAACCCTACTCCAAAGTACATCCGGAGGAGCATGCATTGTCACATCAAACTGAGGAAGCATGGAAATACTTTTCCATGGCCAATCTTTCCAAAGCCGAACAACTATCGATTCACCTGGTCAACTCCCGCAAAGCCCGTGTAACAGAAACCCCTTTGCTAAAAATCTGGCTGGTCCAGGCCAATATTCTGATCGCGAGGGATAAAAAAGCCGATGCCGTTGACCTGTTGACAAAAATAATTCACGTCGATCCAGGCGACATATTTGCCCGGAGTTTAATGCTTACACTCCTCAAAGATCATGTTGGTAACAAGGAAAACGCAAACGGCCAACTGATCCTGGGTATCGGCACAGGCCGAAATGGCTCAACCAGCCTGACCGGACTTTTTGCTTCGCAGAAAGCAACTTATTGCACACATGAATTCCCCCCTTTGCTTCCGTGGAACAATGATCCGGATGATGATCTGTTTTTATTCCACCTGGAAAGATTCAAACTTCTTGCACAAACGAATCAATATGTCTGCGAGGTATCACACTGGTGGCTGCCAAGAATAGAGTTGCTGTTGCATAACGGACTCAAGCTGAAAGTGGTCGCGATAAAGCGGGCCCGGGAAGAGACCATTCGCTCCTTTCTGAACATAAAGGGTGGTGGCGATCGAGGATCCATAAATCATTGGGTGGACCATGATGGTAAGTACTGGAGTGCAAATCCATGGGATGTTTGTTACCCAAAGTATGCAGTCGACAGTACGAAAGAGGCACTGTATGAATACTGGGATGAGTACTACGCTTCGGTGGAAAGGATCGAAAAAAGTTACCCTGATGTGATTAAAACGTTTTCAATAGAAGCCTTGTCTGGTGAAGAAGGGCAGGAAACGATATTGAGGTTTTGCGGTTTCAAGCCTCCATTCAGGCTGGGTGATTTCCACAAGAACAAAAATACCGTCGTTGATGGATTCGCGCTTTTTCAAAATCCGCTATCCTGATCACCATCAGACCGGTTGAATTCTGTAACCCGTTGATAAACAACCGTTTCCGACTTCAGTTAATTGAAGGTGTACCCGAATTGCTCAATATCCACGGCAAAGGCATCGCCGATGATCCGAACTGAATTTTCGTTGTAATATTCCCGGTAGTCTCCCCGGGTTGAAGCCTTGAGGTGCGGAAGCACTAATTTTTTTCCAAGAATTTTGCACAGTTTTTGAAAATCATCATTCAGATTTTCATATCGGGCTATGGAGTCGACAACTATTTTGCCGGAATCATCCGTGATCCAGTCGCACTGAGGCATAAACATCTTTGGGATGTCGTACAGTAGCGGATCTTTATCAAGATATGCTTTTTGTACCCATGAATTGAATGACATTTTGTCGGTGCCCAGGCTTGTCTGGTTTGTCATCACCCTGTAATGGTAGTGAGAAACGACCTTGTCCCATGGGTTGCGGACGACGGTGAATTTAAATAACGCGTCAAAAACAGCCTGTCCGTGCGCGGCTATGAATTCTTTAGCAGTAAAATGTAAAAACGGCATTCCCAATGCCTTTGATATGCTTGTCCCACCGGTTTTGTTGATGTGAATGAATAAGTATTTCATCGGCATTTGTTGTAACCGGGGCACCCCACGGCCCTGGAAGGCAGATAACTCTAATTTGGCCGGTGGCCGGTTCTCAGGTAGACCGACTGTCGAGAAATGGTACTATCGTTAAGGTCTGTGCGACTCATTCCTTAATATTTTCTCTTTTTCTCCTGTCCAGTTCTGTCTTGGAGTTCCATACATGCGTTCCACTATGTGTCGTTGGTATCGTGGTATCGACATAAATTTTAAACCCTTTCCTGGTGAGTGTATCGCATAGCCAATGATCTTCTGACACATATTCGTTATCGACTACCCCAGTCTTGCAAATATCGTAGAATTTGCCACGGCCTTCTATTTCATAGGTGTCAGCATCTTCAACCAGCGCATTGACGGCGTTCCTTGAAAGCATCAGTACGCCGGTTGCCGTTCTGGATACAATGCCCAGATCACCTTCCCTTTTTTTGATTTTGCTGGTCGAAAACAACATACGGCCATCCGGATTAAATGTCTTCAAGGCAACCCTGGCGCCAATCACATCTTTTCCGGCCAGCAACATCTTGGCGATCCCATTCGGAGAAATCCCCACGTCTGCGTCCAGGAACAGCAAATGGGTGGACACTTTGTGACGGTAAAACTCGGTGATGATGGTGTTTCGGGCTCTTGTCACGAGCGCTTCATTGGAAATCTGATATAAGCTGAATCGCAGGCCAGACGATGTTAGCTGCATGATTGTACTAACAAAATTTGCATACACCTGACCTCCAAAAGCGGGTGTGCCAACGAATAAACAAACATCGTTAATCTTGTCTTGCATTTTTCTCTGTTTCCATGTGTTTAACGCTGATTTTCTCTCACTTGATATCGATCATCAAGGGGCCGGGAAAGACGCCCTGCCCTGGCCGCCTTGCCCTGGTCCATTCGCAAAAAAAGCGGCCTAAAGGCCGCTTTTCCTGTTTATTGGTCGGGGCGAGAGGATTTGAACCTCCGACCCCTACAACCCCATTGTAGTGCGCTACCAGGCTGCGCCACGCCCCGACACTGGCTTTCCCGCAAATTATATCTTGGGAAAGCCGCGGCATGTTACCTGAAAAGTGCCCCCCGGAAAAGTCCGCTGATGAAATAACGGACAAAAGAAAAGCGCCCCGGGGCGCTTTTCAATACGTATGTTACGTCAGCTCAGCGTTTCAGTGCGTGCAATACCTGTTCCAGTTCGGTCCGCACCTGGCGGATGATCTGGTGGCTGCGGCTGACATCATCCTGGGCACTGTCGCCGTCGAGTTGTTGCCGGGCACCACCGATGGTAAAGCCCTGTTCATACAACAAACTGCGAATCTGGCGAATCATGATGACGTCACCACGCTGGTAATAACGCCGGTTGCCACGGCGTTTGACCGGCTTGAGTTGTTCGAACTCCTGTTCCCAGTAACGTAAAACATGCGGTTTGACGCCACACAATTCACTTACTTCGCCTATTGTAAAATATCGTTTGGCGGGAATCGCCGGTAAATCTTTCTCAATCCCCGGGTTCAACATAAGCTTCCACCCTTGCACGTAGTTTCTGCCCGGGTCTGAACGTCACCACGCGGCGGGCAGAAATTGGAATTTCTTCCCCCGTTTTTGGATTTCGTCCCGGACGTTGGTTCTTCTCACGCAGCTGATAGTTACCAAATCCTGAAAGTTTCACGTTTTCACCATTTTCCAGGGCCTCCCGGATAATTTCGAAATACGCATCTACAAATTCCTTTGCTTCACGTTTGTTCAAACCCACTTCATCGAACAAGCGATCGGCGATATCTGCCTTAGTCAGTGACATCATAAACCTCTAAGCTGAGCATCCAGACGTTCCTCAAGACCCTGTATTACCTTTCGGACCAGTGAATCAACGACTTCGTCTGTAAGAGTGCAAGAAACATTCTGTAAAATCAAGCCAATAGCCAAACTTTTGTAACCTTTTTCAACATTTTGGCCTGAATACAGATCGAATAATATCAGATTTGTCAATAAATTACCTGATAAATCAATAACATTCCGTCGAATTTCCGCGAAACTGATTTTTTCAGGGACTAACAACGCCAAATCCCGTCTTATTGAAGGAAAACGCGAAATTTCTTTCGCGTATGGAATTTCACGTTCAGAAAGTAAGTTAACATCCAGTTCAAACGCCAGCACCGGTTTTTTGATTTCCATGTGCTTCAGGATGGTCGGGTGAATACTGCCGGCCCAGCCGATATCACGGCCATCTATCGAAACCGTGGCAGCCTGCCCCGGGTGTAACCACGGCAGCCGGGTGACCCGAAATTCAACTCCACTGGTATGTCCCCTGAGTGCGAGCATCGATTCAAGGTCGCCTTTGAGATCAAAAAAGTCAGTAACGCGGGCGGCGGTGCCCCATTGTTCCGGTGCGGCGCTGCCGCTGGCGACAGCGGCTATGTGCCAGGACTCCGTCAGGCTGTCTTCCTGCCTGAATACGGTTCCGGTTTCAAAAAACCGGACCCGCTCCTGTTGCCGACGCAAATTGCGTGACATGGTCTCCATCAAGCCGGGCAGTAAGGCGGTGCGCATGACCTCCAGGTCTGAACTGAGCGCATTGGCCAGCGGCAAAACATGCTCATCCATAAAAAATCGACCGAGCGCGCTGTGGCTGGTAAAGCTGTAGTTGATCGCTTCCTGGTAACCGGCGGCACACAATGCCTGCTGGACGCTTTGCAGTGACATCCGGCTTTCACTGACAACCCCCGGATCCAGTTCGCCCGCAGGCAATGTTGTCGGGATGTTGTCGTAACCGAATATTCGCGCGACCTCCTCGATGAGGTCTTCTTCAATTTCTATATCGAAACGATCGGAGGGCGTGGTGACCGTCCATGAACCGTCGACAAAATCCGGCTGGAAACGCAGGTCCTCGAGAATTCGGGTGACCACGTGCTGATCCAGTTCCATACCCAGCACCCGGTTCAAGCGTGCGTGACGCAGGCGGACCCGGTTTTGCACCGGCACCTGCGGCTCCGCCACGGCATGGATTAACGGCCCGGCCTGGCCCCCGGATATCTCCAGCAACAGCGCCGTAATGCGTTCGATCGCCATGACCTGTCCACGCGGGTCGACACCACGCTCAAAACGGTGGGAGGCATCGGTGTGCAGACCCAGGTCACGGGCTTTTCCGGAAATCGTGGCAGGTTTGAAATAGGCGCTCTCGAGCAGGATGTTGCGGGTGGTGTCGCTAACACCGGTGTCCAGGCCACCCATGATGCCCGCCAGTGCCACCGGGCCGGCTTCGTCACAGATCGCCAACATGCTGTCATCAAGATCAACCTGTTTGCCGTCGAGTAATTCCAGCGTCTCCCCATCACGGCCCCGGCGCACACTGATGTTGCCCTGCAGCCGGTCAAGGTCAAAAGCGTGCATCGGCTGGCCCAGCTCCATCAACACAAAATTGGTTGCATCAACGGTGGCGCTGATGCTGCGGATACCGCTGCGCCGCAATACTTCCACCATCCACAACGGCGTCGCTGCATTGGGGTCGATACCACCTATGATTCGCCCGACGTACCGCGGGCAATCTTCTGGCGCCTCGAGTGACACCTCTATGGTATCGCTGATGCCAGCGGCAACCGGATCAATCCGGGGAACCGTCAACGGCACCTCGCAACTGGCAGACACGTCCTGGGCAAGACCCCGGATGCTGAGGCAATCGGCGCGATTGGGTGTCAACTCGACTTCAATAGCGTGGTCATCCAGTTCAAGGTAAGCACGAAAATCCATGCCCAAAGGTGCATCGGCAGGTAATTCCAGTAAACCGGAATGGTCATCTGACAGGCCCAGCTCACGCGCGGAGCAGGCCATGCCAAATGAGTCCACACCGCGTAATTTGGCCTTGCGGATCTTGAAATCATCGCCTAGCACCGCACCGACTCTTGCCAGCGGAACCTTTATTCCGGCACGCGCGTTGGGTGCGCCACAGACCACCTGCACCGGTGCACCTTCACCGTGATCGATCGAACAGACCTTGAGCTTGTCGGCATCCGGGTGCTGCCCACATGCGATGATCTGGGCAACGACCACAGCTGAAAACGGTGCCGCCACGGGATTGACCGTGTCCACTTCCAGCCCGGAAGCGGTCAGCCTGCCGGCAAGTTCATCGCTGCCCATGCCCGGATCGACCCATTTTTTCAGCCAGTTTACGCTGAATCGCATGCCTTGATCCCCAACCAGTCCGTCTAGTGAAACTGGCGCAAAAAGCGCACATCGTTTTCAAAAAACTGGCGTATATCGGTCACGCCGTAGCGCAACATCGCCAGTCGCTCTGCACCCATCCCAAAGGCATAACCGACATATTTTTCACTGTCCACATCACAGGCTTGCAACACCCTGGGGTGAACCATTCCGCAACCCAGTATCTCCAGCCAGCCGGGTTCTTTGCCATCGCCGCGGTCCCAGGCAATATCCACTTCCGCCGACGGTTCGGTAAACGGGAAGTAGGATGGCCGGAAACGCATCGCCATCGACGTTTCAAAAAACGAGTTTACAAAGGTCTGCAACACCCCTTTCAGATCGGCCATGCCGACCGTTTCGCCCACCAGCAAACCCTCCACCTGGTGAAACATCGGGGTATGCGTCTGATCGGAGTCACTGCGAAAAACTTTCCCGGGCGCAATGATACGGATCGGCGCACCGCGCTTTTTCATCTCACGGATTTGAACCGGTGATGTGTGTGTCCGTAACAGGCGTCCATCACCAAAGTAGAAGGTATCGTGCATCGCACGTGCGGGATGATGGGTTGGGAAATTCAGTGCTTCGAAATTGTAGTAATCGTCTTCAACTTCCGGACCCAGGGCAATGTCATAACCCAGCCTGGAAAAAATATCGGCAATACGTTGCAGGGTATGTGTCACCGGGTGCAAACCACCGCGTTGCCGACCGCGGCCGGGTAAGGTGACATCGATATTTTCGCTGGCCAGACGCGCGTCCAGTGCCGCATCCTCCAACACCTCTTTACGTGCCGATACCGCCTGCGCCAATTCTCCCTTGGCGCGGTTGACTGCCTGGCCAAACGCCTTGCGCCGTTCGGGCTCCATGGAACCGAGGGTCTTCAGCAAGGCGGTGATTTTGCCTTTCTTGCCCAGGTAATGGACACGCAAATCATCCAGCAAAGACAATTCTCCACAGCTTGAAATTTCAGCCAGGGCCTGTGTGAGTGTTTGATTAACCGAATCCACCGATACTGTTCCAACCGGAAAGGCCCTTGCCCTTCCCTCGTTTAACCGTGCAGGCCCGATGGTTACAGCCATCGGGGTCCTTCAAAGCGGTGCCGGAACCGGCACCCTTCCAGATGACAGCGGACAGTCAGCCGACCGCCCGCATATCACGATTCAATTCAAGCTGGCTTTGGCTTTTTCGGCGAGCACACCGAAAGCCGCCAGGTCATGAACCGCGAGATCGGCAAGCACCTTGCGGTCGATCTCAATTTCCGCCTTGTTAAGGCCATCCATGAAACGGCTGTAGGACAATCCGAACTGCCGCGAGGCAGCGTTGATACGAATGATCCACAGACGCCGGAACTGGCGCTTACGTTGGCGGCGGTCACGGTATGCATATTGACCCGCCTTGGTGACGGCCTGGGTGGCAACCCGGAATACCTTACGGCGGGCACCGTAATATCCTTTAGCCTGTTTCAGAACTTTCTTGTGCCGCGAACGTGCGACCACACTGCGTTTTACTCTAGCCATGGTCTGACCCTCCTGTTATGCATACGGCAGCAAACGTTTAACGACTTTCTTGTCGGCAGCGCTGATTTCGTCAGTGCCGCGCAAGTTGCGTTTCCGCTTCTGGCTCATCTTGGTCAGAATGTGGCTTTTGAATGCGTACCCGCGTTTGAAATTGCCTGAGGCAGTTTTCTTGAAACGCTTGGCCGCACCCCGATTGGTCTTCATCTTGGGCATGGTCTACTCCTGGTGGCCTTTTTGACCTGTAAATGTTGCGCTACCCAAGCGGCCGGTGAAGTTTTTTCCGGCGCTTTGCTTTTTGCTCGGTAACGCTTCTTCAAATTGTGGCTGTTTTACAGCCACGCTATAAACTGTCTGATCAAGCCCTTTTGACGTTGATCATCATCGTCATCTGGCGGCCTTCCATTTTGGGCATTTGCTCCACAACGGCTTCTTCCGCCAGGTCTTCCCGAACCCGTGCAAGCATTGCAGCACCAAGTTCCTGGTGGGCCATCTCACGTCCGCGAAAACGCAGTGTGATTTTGACCTTGTCGCCTTCACCAAGAAAACGACGAACATTTCGCATCTTGACCTGGTAATCCGCCTCTTCGGTACCGGGCCGGAATTTTATCTCTTTCACATGGGTGACTTTTTGTTTCTTTTTAGCCGCCTGTGATTTCTTGGCCTGTTCAAAACGGTATTTGCCGTAATCCATGACCCTGCAGACCGGTGGTTCGGCATTGGGCGCAATCTCAACCAGATCCATTCCCGCATCTACTGCCAATTCAAGTGCCTGCTCAACCGGCATGATCCCGGCCTGTTCACCATCCTGATCAATTACCCTGATTTGCGGTGCTATTATATCCCCGTTACGCCGCGTTTCCTTTTTTGATGCGATGTTAAATTCTCCTGTCAGTCATCATTCTGGCCCCGCCGGGCTACGTCACTTTCAAGTCGTTGGGCAAACACCCCGACATCCATACTACCAAGGTTCTCGCCAGCCCTGGTACGCACTGCAATGGTCCCCTCTTCGACCTCTCGGTCACCGACCACAAGCAGGTAGGGCACCCTATTTAAAGTGTGATGGCGGATTTTAAAGCCGATCTTCTCGTTTCTCAAGTCTAAATCGACCCGGAATCCTTTATTTTCAAGGGATTCGGCAATTTCTTTGCATCTTTTGTCTTGCCGATCGGTGATATTGAGTACAACAGCCTGCACCGGCGCCAGCCATACGGGCATCTTTCCAGCGTAATTTTCGATCAGAATTCCGATGAATCGCTCCAGCGAACCAAGGATGGCACGGTGCAGCATCGCGGGGGTCTGTCGCGAACCGTCCTCGGTCACGTATTCGGCCCCCAGACGGCCTGGCATGTTGAAGTCAAGTTGCAGCGTACCGCATTGCCAGATACGACCGATCGTGTCCTTCAGTGAGAAATCTATTTTCGGACCATAGAAAGCCCCGTCACCGGGATTTTCCTGGTATTCGATACCGGCGCCGGCAAGCGCGGCTGCCAGCGCATTCTCCGCCTGGTCCCATTGCGAGTCATCGCCGATACGTATCGCCGGACGCGTGGACAGTTCGACCTTGACTTCATCAAACCCGAAGTCGTGATACACGCTGTACAACAACATCAGAAAATCGGACGCCTCGCTCTGTACCTGTTCGGACGTGCAGAATATGTGAGCATCGTCCTGGGTGAAGGCACGCACCCGCATTAGTCCATGCAGAGCGCCCGAAGCCTCATTGCGGTGGCAGGATCCGAATTCGGCCATCCTCATGGGTAAATCGCGGTAACTGTGCAGCCCCTGGTTGTAAATCTGCAGATGACAGGGGCAGTTCATCGGTTTGATCGCGAAGGTGTGGTTTTCGGACTCGGTGATGAACATGTTTTCAATAAATTTATCGGCGTGACCTGATTTTTTCCACAGGCTGATATCCACAATTTCCGGTGTATTGACTTCCTGGTATCCCACTTCCCGCAAACGCCTGCGGATATAGTTCTTGACCTGGGTATAAATAATCCAACCGTGGTCATGCCAGAAAACCATACCGGGCGCCTCTTCCTGAAAATGAAACAGGTCAAGCTGGCGGCCAATGCGGCGGTGATCGCGTTTTTCAGCTTCTTCAAGACGATACAGGTAGGCGTTCAGTGCTTTCTTGGTGGGCCATGCGGTGCCGTATATCCGCTGCAACATTTCGTTATTGCTGTCGCCGCGCCAATAGGCGCCAGCCAGCTTGGTCAGCTTGAAATGGCCTAGGTGTGAGGTGTTGGGAACATGGGGCCCGCGACAAAGGTCGGTGAATTCACCCTGTTGGTACAGGGACAATTCTTCGCCTTCCGGAATAGATTCAATGATCTGTGCCTTGTATTCCTCATTTATCTGGCGAAAGTGCTGGATCGCCTGTCCACGCCCCATGGTGATACGCTTGACCGGTAGCGCATCTTTGACCAGCCGACGCATTTCGCTGGCGATACGGTCAAGATCCTCGGGCTTAAAGCCCGGTTCATAGGCAAAGTCGTAGTAAAAACCATTTTCGATGACCGGTCCGATGGTCACCTGTGCTGAAGGAAAAACACGCTGCACTGCCTGTGCCAGCAAATGTGCGGTGGAATGGCGGATTATTTCCAGACCCTCTTCATCCTGCGACGTGATGATCCGCAAGCTGGCGTCACTGGAAAGTTCAAACGACGCGTCGACCAACTGCCCGTCCACTTCGCCGGCCAGCGTCGCCTTGGCCAGGCCGGGGCCAATATCTGCCGCCACGGCCATGACCGTGACCGTTTGTTCAAATTGTTTCTTGCTACCATCCGGAAGCGTGATTACGGGCATATCTGTCTCTCGATTTTAAAGTCCTGAAACGAACGAGGGACGCAAAGCGTCCCACCTGGTGCACTCTGCGTTTGTTGGTGTTAATCAACTGCTAGTTCGTTCCCGCAAATTCATCGCGCCATTGTACGCGTGAACGCGCTCCCATCCTACTCTTTTATACGGAAAAACCACCGGGGAATGGTGGGCACGACTGGGATCGAACCAGTGACTCCTGCCATGTCAAGGCAGTGCTCTACCGCTGAGCTACGCGCCCCCATGAAACCGAAACCGACAAGCATTTGCCGGCGGCGCGCACGATACCATAAGCAGGCTGCATTACTCAACACGTCGCACCCTTTATTTACTGTACTGCAGGCTGCCGTGGCGGTGCGCTCAAGCCTGTTCCTGGGGATCTGTCCGCTGCAATTTTCCTTCCATGTCCATATCCACCAATTCCGAATAACCGCCTATCGATGTACCATCGATCAGGATTTGGGGAACGGTAGATCTTCCGGTCAACGCATGCATTTCCTGTTCTGCTGAGGCATTTCCGTTGACGGGAATTTCTTCCCAGGCAATCCCGCGTTTGGTCAACAGGTGCTTTGCTGCATAACAGAACGAACAGCTGTCCTTGGTGTAGATTTTAACGTGCATGGTACTGTGGGCAAACCTCGATCAGATCAAATCAAACGCTGGTGGGGAATTCACGATAAACTGGGAACGATTAAACGACTGCACAGTCTCAAAAAATGGTGTAGGCAGTCTCAGGGAAATGATGGTTCGGGTCAAGCAAATTTACGGTGTTTCAAGACGGGTGTTAACGGCGCTGCTGGTTGCGGCGGTAAGTCTGTCCAGCATCGCGCAAACGGACCGTGTCCCGTTACCCGAACTGGGCAACTCTGCCAGTGATGTTCTATCCAACGCCGAAGAACGGGAGTACGCGGAGAGCCTGGTCCGCCAGATGCGCGCTTACGAACTGTTGGTTGAGGATCCGCTGATCAGTGATTTCTTTTCTGACATGGGTTTTAACCTGGTCTCGCGCAGCGATCAGCCCGAAGCCGCATTTACGTTTGTAATACTCGACCAGCCTGTCATCAATGCTTTTGCCGCACCTGGCGGAATTGTCGCCTTGCACAGCGGGCTCATCCTGCTGGCGGAAAACCAGGACGAAGTCGCCGGTGTTTTGTCACACGAGATCGCCCACATCACCCAACTCCACATGTACCGGGCGTTTGAAAAGGGCAAGACGATGAACATCCTGGCGATGCTGGCGATGATGGGCCTGATATTGGCCAGCGGCGGTAACAGTCAAGTGGTTACCGGTGCGGTCATGGGCGCACAGGCAGCAGCACAACAGGCGCAGATCAATTTCACCCGGCACAATGAAATTGAAGCGGACCGCGTTGGGATCAGGACATTGGCCGCCAGTGGTTATGACCCGCATGGTATGGCGGATTTCTTTGAAAAAATGGGACATACCAGCCGTGCCAACGGTGAGGGTCCGCCCGAATTTCTGCGCACCCATCCCGTGTCGGTCAATCGCATCGCCGAAGCCAAGAACCGGATTCAGAACCTGCCGCCGGTTGAAGCATCTGAAGGCCGGCAATTTTATATTGTACAGGCCAGATTGAGGGCCTTGCTGGAAGATGATCCCCAGAAGGCTATTGCTCACTTTGCAGCTGAACTGGACAAGGAAATCTCCGCAGCCAGGGAAAACGGTAACCGCTATGGCATGGCCATCGCACTACAGAGAAAAACTGAATATGACCAGGCCGCAGCTATTCTCAGTGACCTGTTGGAAAAAGAACCTTCGAGACTGGCATTCCAATTACAGATGGCAAATCTGCACTTGAAAAGAGGCAAACACAAGCAGGCCATCAGCGCACTGGCCGACCTGTACCACAGCTTTCCCGGCAATCGGGCGATTGCACTTGAATACAGCAAGGCCCTGTTGTTCGAAAGGAAACCCGAACTGGCTGAGACGGCCAGCGTGGTACTCAGGCAGCAACTCGTTTTCCAGAAAAATGACCCCGCGCTCTATGCGCTGTATGCGAAAGCCGCAAACCTGGCGGACGACGAAGTGCGCGCTACGGAGGCCATCGCGGAGTCGTATTACCAGAGAGGCGGGACTCAAGAGGCGATCATCCAGCTGGAAAGATTGTCGCGGCGGTCGGATCTCGATTACTACCAGCGGGCCAGGATCAGCGCCCGTTTAATCGAACTGCGTATCGAGGTCGGTGAGGACGGCCGGCAGGCCCACAACGATTAGCCCGAACATTTCATCAAGGGTCCGGTTGTGCGCTGTAGCTGGCGAAACAGTTTGGTCGATCGTTCGAAAAAGCATAGCGGTAGCTATGCTTTGAGAGGGATCGGCCATTGGACAGGAGTCCCGGTGCCGAGAAGCACATGGATGTGCGAGAACGGCCGAAATGTGAAGCCAGATGCTGTGCAAAACCGGATAGGACAAACTGTAACTGCCAGAAATACTCAAAAACATTCTCACTCTCTTGATGATACAAAAAATCAATCATTTTACGGTCCGCCTTGGTGAAATGTTCGGGTTAGAGCGTGTGGCGGACATTCATGTCCATAATCATTGCCATCGTCACGCGCACCGCTAAACATTGTCATCAACTTGTCAAATAGCCCCATCCCTGGCATAGGTCACCGTTCCATCCGCATGCAAAGGCCAGCTATGAATCACATTCGGGTGGTATATGGAGCTGCCGACGCCTACGTGGTTTGACCGGACATATGGGGACTGATCCGGACCAGAATCCACAGGCAATTTGCCTGAAAATCGTTTATATTAAGAATCCTTAACATAGATACAAGAAATCTTTGGCAAAAACCACATGACCTGACCTGGCAGCAGCACAATGAAATTTCTTTATGCAATTTTAAGCACCCTGTTTGTCAGTATGGCCACATCAGCTTTTGCAGGCGACGGTAACACCCAATGCGCCCTGGCCGAGGGGCTCACCTTGCAGGTGTTGGGCTCAGGCGGCCCGATCGCCGACGATGGCCGGGCTTCGACGGCGTACCTGCTGTGGGTCAACGGCCTATCCCGCTTCCAGATCGACGCCGGCGGTGGCAGCTTTGTACGATTCGGCCAGACCGGGGCCCGCTTTGAGGATCTTTCACACATCGCGATCAGCCACTTCCACACCGATCACTCCACCGATCTTGTGGCCCTGCTGAAGTCGGGTTACTTCTCTAACAGACGCCGCGGTCTTTCCATCAGTGGTCCGGCGGGCGGTGGCGATTATCCGGGTATGGGGACATACCTGGACCGAATGATCGGACCCGAAAACGGTGCCTATGCCTACCTTGCGGGTTACCTGGACGGCAGCGCCGGGCTGGTGGAACTGGAGTGGGGTGAGATCGATTCGAAAATTGAAAAGGCAAGCCTGGTTTATACGGATCCCGGCGATGAGATAGAAATTACTGCAATGGGTGTTCCGCACGGTCCGGTTCCCGCGTTGGCCTATCGAATCCGGATCGGGCGGCAAAGTATTGTGTTTGCCGGCGACCACAATGGCGGCTCCAAAGCCCTTGTTGATTTTGCCCGAGAAGTGGATATCCTTGTCATGCATCTGCCGGTTCCGGAGGGAACTGTTGGGGTGGGCAGGAAGCTGCACGCACCACCGGGTGTGATCGGTGATATAGCGGCCAGTACTGGCGCCCGAAAGCTGGTGTTGAGCCATTTTATGGCACGCAGCTTGAAAAATATGGAAACAAGCCTTGCCGAGATCAGGTCACGCTACACCGGATCTCTGGTAATAGCCGATGACCTGGCTTGCATCGGGTTTTGAGCAATTACGTGCTTTGAAGAACATTGGCTTGAAGAACTGGAACATTAAAGGAAACCGGTTACATGGAACACCACGCTGATATCAATTTGAAACAAATGGCGCAATCAGCATCGAGGGCCAGCAGCCTGATGAAAACACTGGGCCATAAAGACCGCTTGATGATCCTGTGCCACCTGGCCGATAGCGAAAAATCAGTGGGACAGATAGCCGATTTGCTCGAAATCCCACAGTCCCCACTGTCACAACATCTATCGCGGATGCGTAAAGAAGGCCTGGTGCAAACACGCCGGGATGCGCAGACGATTTACTATTCGCTCAAGAGCGGTGAAGCCTCAAGGATCATCGAAGTTCTTTATGAACTGTTTTGTGCACCCGAAGGCTGTACCACGTGACCAATGGGTATCACAGTAACCAGACCCAGACCAGACAACGCCTTAAAAGCATTTAAATTTGCTTGATTTTTGAGTCATAAAGATTATATTAATGTAACTTACATTAAAAATATTTAATCTAACCGCGCGCTGCAGGGAAGCAGGCAGTTCTGCAACGGACAACGAGGTACGGTCAACTCAACGCTAGCTCAAACAGGGAGCGCTACAATGCAGCCCAAAAAATTCAGTCAACTGGCTACAGCTATTCTGACCCTGGTCGCCACCACCCCGCTGTGGGCTACCAACGGTTATTTC
>Ga0255052_10000505_pt1 | contig 31247 bp, 28 predicted proteins | sample JV7_2_21_MG_FD_188632 | JGI IMG/M metagenome (GOLD analysis project Ga0255052, IMG submission 188632) | Seawater microbial communities from Jervis Inlet, British Columbia, Canada - JV7_2_21 | ecosystem: Environmental > Aquatic > Marine > Inlet | place: Canada: British Columbia | collected...
GAAGGCGGAGCCTGAGGCTGCCCCAGTGCCTGAGCGCGCCCAGAAGGTGCTCGCGGCGGCTGGCTACGGATCACGCCGCAAGATAGAGCAATGGATACGGGATGGTCGATTGACCATCGACGGCCGGAAGGCCCAGCTTGGGGACTCCCTTGAGGGTAATGAGAAAGTCGCACTTGATGGCCGGCCGCTCAATACTCGGGGAAGCCGGCAACCACATCGCCATATCATCTACAACAAGCCTGGCGACGAAATCACGACACGAGACGACCCCGAAGGTCGCAGATCGGTGTTCGAAGCCTTACCGAAACTCAAGGGTGCTCGCTGGGTTGCTGTCGGCCGCCTGGATATCACAACGACCGGGTTACTTATTTTTACGACGGATGGCGCACTGGCCAATGCGTTGATGCATCCTTCAGCCGAGGTTGCTCGACGGTATGCGGTGCGCGTTCGCGGCGAGCCATCACGGCAGGAGCTCAACAAACTTAAAGAGGGGATCAATCTCGACGACGGTCCAGCAAAATTCGAAACGGTCGAAGCATCGGGCGGCGATGGCAGCAACCGGTGGTTCAACGTGAGTCTGAAGGAGGGCCGCAATCGGGAAGTTCGGCGTCTTTGGACGGCTAGTGGCTACGAAGTTAGCCGTCTCATTCGGACCGGTTATGGTCCGCTGGACTTGCCGCGAAAACTTAGACGAGGAAAGTGTGAGGCCTTGAGTCCATCTCAGGTGCGCTTGTTATACGTGGCCGCGGGCGTTGATCTGCCAAATGAACTCAAACGTCCGATTAGAAAGAAGAAACATTTTAGAAAATAAAGAGTTATTGGCACTAATTAATGTTAAGTATCATTGCGCGTCCAGGCTCCGACCCGTGACGCCGCTGCTATCCGGGCCCAGAAGAAAAATATAAGTTGCCAGGATATCCTCGGGCCGTTTCAGGGTGTCGCGATCCTCCGCCGGAAAAGCCTCCAGGCGCATATTGGTCCGTGTAGCGCCAGGATTGACGCAATTCACACGCATCGTGCCGTGGCGGTGCTCATCGGCCAAGACCTGTGACAATCCCTCAGTCGCGAATTTAGACACACTGTAGGCACCCCAGAATGCACGGCCACTGCGCCCGACACCGCTGCTCGTAAAGACAACCGAGGCGTCCTGTGACGCATTCAGCATTGGAAGGCAGACCTGGGTCAGGACAAACGCAGCCGTCACGTTGACGTGCATGACTTGCTGCCACATAGCAGCATCGTATTGTTCTATGGAGAACCTGTCGCCAAGGATGGATGCATTGTGGACCAGCCCATCCAACCGACCGAATTCCTTTTCGAGATTCTCGGCCAGGGATTGGTACGCGGCACTGTCGGCCGTCGCCAGATCGACCGCCGCAATCGATGGTCTTGCGGCACCATCGAGCGCTTCGATCTCATCGTAGACCGTCTCAAGTTTCGAGACATTTCGCCCATGCAGGATGACCTGGGCGCCCAGTTCAGCGGCGTGCAAAGCCAGCGCACGACCGATCCCGTCGCTTGCGCCGGTAATAAGGATGATGCGATCACGCAGAACATCGGTCGGGTAGGTGTATTCCCGGGCGTCGGCTTCCAAACAAAAGTCCTCAGTGCTTGTTGACGGCGTCTTCGTCGTCGCTGCCGCCTTCGATCATCGTTCGCGGCACGGGGTCGAGTGTCTCGAGCCGTTCGATTTCCTTCTTCTCGTGAACACCGAGCTCGACAAATTTTCGAGCGCCCGGAAGGACACTACGTTCGAGAGACCCGACGGCCTTATTGTAGTTCTCAACGCTACGCGCCAGCTGTCGCCCCATTGTGTTCATGTGGCCGACAAACGCCCCGAGCCGGGCATGCAGATCCTCGGCCAAGACGCGAATCTCCTTGGCATTCTCGGCCAGGGAGAGCTGCCTCCAGCCATAAGCAACGGCCTTGAGCAACGCCACCAGGCTGGTCGGTGTTGCCAGGATGATCTGTTTGGAAAGCGCGTACTCAATCAGGTCCGGTCGTTCATTGAGTGCAGCGCTCAGAAATTGGTCGCCCGGAATGAACAAGATGACAAACTCCGGGCTTTCGTCGAACTGGTCCCAGTAGGCTTTGGAGGCGAGCATTCGGATATGCGCGTGGACGTTTTTGGCATGGCGTTCGAGCCCGAGCTTGCGCTGTGCGTCATTCTTGGCCTCTGCCGCCTCCAGATACGCGTCCAGCGGCGTTTTGACGTCAACGACCAGCTCACGACGGTCCGGCATTCGTACCACCATGTCAGGTCGTATGATCTGGCCATCGCCGACAGTGTGCACCTGCTCCTGAAAGTCACAGTGTTCGACCATTCCGGCAAGTTCGACCAGGCGCCGTAGCGTAATCTCACCCCAACGCCCCCGAACCTCGGGTCGGCGCAGTGCGTTGACGAGATTCTGCGTTTCCTGTCGCAGGGACTTCTGGCTGCTTTGCATTTCCTCAAGTTGCGTCTTGATGCTGCCGTACGCCTGACTACGCGATTTCTCTAACTCGGTAATCTGTTTCTGGGAGGCCTCGAGTGAGTCGCGGATCGGCTTTACCAGTGATTCCACTGCCTTTTCACGCTCGCTGAGTTCACGCTTGGCCTTTTCCTGCTGCGTGCCGAGATTTTGCTCAGCAAGTTTCAAGAACGTCTCACTGTTGGACTTGAGGCTCTGATTGGCGAGATCCGAAAATGCACGCGTAATTTGTGCGTTTGCTGCCTCGAAGGCGACCTCGCGCTCACTCTGAATGGCCTCCTGGTTCTTGACCTGCGCTTCGAGGCGCTGTGTCCGGCGGCGAAAATAGCTCCAGCCAAGCAGCGCCCCCAGGATCACGCCGAGAGCCAGCGCCGGTAGACCGTACTCGAGCAACAGGGGATTGATGGAAATCGAATTCATCAGGCGCCCAGATTAACCGCTTTGAGAACGATATGGGCAAGTTCTTGAGTGTCGCGAGCAATCGCATCGGCGCCCCAATTCACCGCATCATCGTCAGGAGTGATATAGCCGTAGGCCGCAGCAATGGTCCCCATTCCAGCAGCTCGGCCGGCGTCGATGTCGCGCGATGAGTCACCAACATAAAGAGTGCTGGCAGCCTCGATACCGGCGAGTTCGCACGCGTGTTGCAGCGGCGCCGGATCCGGTTTGCGTTGCGGCAACGTGTCTCCACTGACGCAACACGCTGCATGCCTTGCCAGGTCGAGCGCCTCCAGCAATGGCTCAGTCAGGCTTCGTGGCTTGTTGGTGACCACGCCCCAGGGACGTCCGATCTCCTGTAGATGATCGAGCAACAGACCGAGCCCTGGGAAGATCGTCGATTGCTCACAGACCTGGCCCGCATAACGCTCGAGAAAGGCAAGCCTGAGTGCTTCGATTGCCGCGTCTCCCGCATTTGGGAACCCGAGTCGCAGGAGTCCTACGGCCCCGTTAGAGACATGAGAGCGACCGAGTTCGTAGGTGACCGGCTCGACTCCCTGGTCTGATTGCAGGGACTGCAGAACCGCAACCATGTCGGGAGCGGTGTCCACAAGCGTACCGTCAAGGTCGAACAGGACCGCCGAGTATGTGTCGCTGGTAAGCGAACGCAACAGCTACCCAACCTCCGGACGCTGGAAGTACATCAGGTAATTGACATCGACGTTTGCACCCAGTGTGTACTCACTGGTGAGCGGGTTGTAGTGCATACCCATGCTTGCTCGATGCTGCAAAGACGCTGCTCGTGCCCAAGACTCCAATTCGGAGGGGCGAATGAACTTCTGGTACTCATGTGTACCCGCGGGCAGCAATTTGAGAATGTACTCGGCGCCAACAATGGCGAAAAGAAACGACTTGGCGTTGCGATTGATGGTGGAGAAAAATGCATGCCCACCCGGCCTCACAAGTTCTGCCACCGAGGCGATTACCCGGCTGGGTGAGGGTACGTGTTCCAACATTTCGAGGCAGGTCACCACATCATATTGGCCTGGATGCCGGGTGGCCATCTCCTCGGCCGTCGCCTGTTCGTATTCCACTTCCGCACCTGACTCGACCTGGTGCAGCCGGGCTACGCTCAGCGGTCCTTCCGCCATGTCGATGCCGGTGACATGCGCTCCCGCCATGGCCATTGATTCGGCCAGTATGCCGCCGCCGCAGCCAATATCGAGTACTCGGGTGCCAACGAAGTCGACATGCTGGCGGATCCAGTCGAGCCGCAGCGGGTTGATCTCGTGTAGAGGTCGAAATTCCCCGTCGGGGTCCCACCAGCGTGATGCAAGCGCGTCGAATTTCGCGACTTCCGCCGCGTCGACATTGGGTCGGGTTTCGATCATTAAAAGAGGCTCCAATGAGAAGCGCAGTATACCCCCAGAAAGTCCCGAAAACAGTGCTGTTGGGACCCCCTCTGTGGTACAATTTCGGTCTTGATTCGGGGTGAAATTTCGCCCGTTTCGAGCCAGGCAAAATCAATAGAATTTTCTGACCAATATCTAGAGTTTTTCGCGCTAAACAGGTTCCCCTCATTGGTTGGAATCGCGCTCAAATTGTGAGTTTTTATGGCTGAAGTTGCCCAGGAACTGTTGTCGGTAAGTCTCGAAGAGGAGATGCAACAGTCCTACCTCGACTACGCGATGAGCGTCATTGTTGGACGTGCGCTTCCCGATGTGCGTGATGGCCTGAAGCCGGTTCACCGGCGCGTTTTGTATGCCATGCGTGAGCTCGGTAACGACTACAACAAGTCCTATAAAAAATCGGCGCGCGTGGTCGGTGACGTCATCGGTAAATACCATCCTCACGGCGATTCCGCGGTGTACGACACGATCGTCAGGATGGCGCAGCCATTCTCGATGCGTGCTTTGCTGGTGGATGGCCAGGGTAACTTCGGATCCGTCGACGGTGATGCTCCGGCAGCCATGCGTTACACCGAAGTGCGCATGTCACGTATTGCGCATGAGTTGCTTGCCGATATCGAAAAAGAAACCGTCGACTTTGTCGAAAATTACGACGGTTCTGAATCCGAACCATCGGTCATGCCGACGCGTCTGCCGAACCTGCTCGTCAATGGTTCGTCGGGTATCGCAGTGGGCATGGCCACGAATATCCCTCCACATAATCTCAACGAGGTTGTCGCGGCAGCGCTGGCGCTCATCGACGACCCCGGCATCGACATCCCGGAATTGATGAAACACCTGCCCGGACCCGATTTCCCTACGGCGGGGATCATCAACGGGGCGGCAGGCATTTATTCGGCGTACCGTACCGGCCGCGGCCGTGTCTATATTCGTGCCAGAACTGAGATCGAGCCGCTGGGTAAGCACGGCCGCGAAGCAATCATTGTCACGGAGCTGCCGTACCAGGTTAACAAGGCCAGGTTAATCGAGAAGATCGCTGAACTTGTCCGTGACAAGCGCATCGAGGGCATCAGTGAATTGCGTGACGAGTCTGACAAAGACGGGATGCGTGTTGTTATCGAGCTACGCAAGGGCGAGATCAGCGATGTCGTGCTGAACAACCTGTACAAACAAACGCCGATGCAAAGCGTGTTTGGCATCAACATGGTCGCATTGCACGAAGGGCAGCCGAAACTCATGAACCTGAAACAGGTTCTGGAGGCGTTCCTGGCGCACCGTCGCGAGGTTGTCACGCGGCGCACAATATTTGATCTTCGCAAGGCCAGGGATCGGGCACATGTGCTGGAAGGGCAGGCCGTCGCACTCGCCAATATCGACAAGGTCATCGCGCTGATCAAGGCGTCTCCGTCGCCCGCGGAGGCCAAAATTGCATTAATAGACGCGTCCTGGGAGCCAGGCTCCGTGACCGAAATGCTGCAACGGGCAGGCGAAACAGACACGCGCCCCGACGGGCTGGAGGACGGATTCGGACTTGTTGATGGCCTTTACCGGTTGTCGGCCGTCCAGGCGCAGGCGATCCTTGATCTTCGTCTGCACCGCTTGACTGGCCTGGAACAAGAAAAAATTATTAATGAATACAAAGAGATACTGTCGAAAATTAAAGGATATTCTGATATCTTGGCGGACCCCGACGACCTCTTGCAGGTCATTCGTGACGAGCTGCACGAGGTCCGCGACGCCTTCGGCGATGATCGCCGCACGGAGATCGTGCAGGATCACAGCGACCTCAGTGTCGAGGACCTGATTCCGAGCGAGGAGGTCGTCGTCACTCTGTCGCACGGAGGTTACGCCAAGGCACAGCCTATTGGGGCGTATCAGGCGCAAAAACGAGGCGGCCGGGGCCGCTCCGCGACAAAGGTCAAGGATGAGGATTTCATCGATAACCTGTTTGTTGCCAACACGCACGACACCATCTTGTGCTTCTCCAGTCGCGGCAAGATGTACTGGCTCAAGGTGTACCAGGTGCCGCAAGCGAGCCGTGGGTCGCGTGGCAAGCCCATTGTGAACCTGCTGCCGCTCGAACAGGGCGAGCGCATTAACGCCGTGCTGCCGATTAAGGACTATGCCGAGGACAGTTTCGTTTTCATGGCGACATCGGGCGGCACGGTCAAGAAGACCTCATTGAGCCAGTTCTCGCGCCCACGCTCCAACGGCATAATCGCAATCGATCTGCGCGGTGGTCAGCTCGTGGATGTAGCTATCACAGGTGGTGAAGCAGAAATTCTGTTGGTAGCGAGTTCCGGCAAGAGCATTCGTTTCAGCGAATCGGATGTGCGGCCGATGGGTCGTGGGGCAGCGGGCGTCAGGGGCATCAAGCTGGCCGACGACCACGAAGTGATTGCATTGACGATCGTTCGCGATGGCTTGATCCTGACGGCCACGGAGAACGGCTACGGAAAACGTACTGTTGTCGACGATTTCCCGGTCCAGGGCCGTGGCGGCCAAGGCGTCATTGCTATCCAGACGAGTACGCGAAATGGACGCACGGTCGGTGCAGTGCAGGTTGCTGACGACGATGAAATCATGCTCATCAGCTCTAACGGGACGCTTGTCAGGACGGCAGTTGGCGACATATCGGTGCAGGGTCGTAATACCCAGGGTGTGCGGCTGATTCGCGTTGAAGAAGCACAACGACTTGTCGGGCTGGCGCGGATTGAATCGATCGAGGAAGACGACGAGTAAGGACCCAACTGGTATGTCTCGCGTTTATAACTTCTCGGCCGGACCGGCCGCTCTGCCGATCGAAGTACTCGAAACCATACGTGAAGATATTCCTGACTGGCAGGGAACAGGAATGTCGGTCATGGAGATCAGTCATCGGAGCAAGGAGTTCGTCGGCCTTGCTACGCGCTGTGAAGCAAACCTAAGAGAGTTGCTGGGGATACCCGAGGACTACGGTGTCCTGTGGATACAGGGCGGCGCGACCATGCAAATGGCTATGGTGCCTTTAAACCTGGCTGCACCCGAAGACACAGCGGACTATGTACAAACGGGTAGTTGGGGCAAGAAGGCGATTGCGGAAGCCCGCAAAGCATGCAACGTCAATGTCGCCGCTGACAGTTCGGACAGGAACTTCACTTATATCCCGGACGAAAGCAGCTGGAATCGCAGCGACAACGCTGCGTACCTGCACATAACATCTAATGAAACGATTGCAGGCGTTGAGTTTCACGATCTGCCGGGTGGGGACGTGCCAGTCGTCTCCGACATGTCCAGCACGATCCTGTCGCGACCTATCGACGTCAGCAAATTCGGCGTGGTTTACGCTGGCGCGCAAAAAAATATCGGCCCGGCGGGTATTACGCTGGCGATTGTGCGAAATGACCTCCTCGAACCGAAACGCGACGGCCTGCCGCATCTCATGATGTGGAAGTCGTACGCAGAATCAGGTTCGATGACCAACACACCGCCAACGTTTGCCTGGTATGTCGCAGACCTTGTACTGCAGCACCTGTTGTCGATTGGCGGTCTCGAGGTAATGGCCCAGTTGAACCAGCGCAAATCCGACAAGCTCTACTCGGCAATCGACGTCTCGGGTTTTTACAACAACCCGGTCGCCGAGAATTGCCGGTCATGGATGAACGTGCCGTTTATTCTTGCCGATCCGGCGCTCGATGCCAGGTTTCTTGAAGAATCGAAAGCTGCAGGGCTGACGAACCTCAAGGGCCATCGATCGGTGGGCGGCATGCGCGCATCGATTTACAATGCAGTACCCGAAGCGGCCATCGATGCCTTAACCGAATTCATGGCCGAGTTTGAACGTACCAACGGTTAATGAATAGCCCGCTAAGGCGGGCTCCAACGAAAGCGGATCACAAATGTTCAAAATATTGACCTTAAACAACATTGCCGTTGAAGGCCTGCGGCATCTTCCGCGGCAGCGCTACGAAGTTGCATCGGAAATCGCGCACCCTGACGCCATACTGTTGCGCTCGTTCGACATGCATGACTGGGATATCCCGGACACGGTTGCCGCTATCGGCCGGGCCGGGGCTGGCACCAATAACATACCAATCGAGGCAATGAGCGCCCGCGGCGTGCCAGTATTCAACGCCCCAGGCGCTAACGCCAATGCTGTCAAGGAATTGGTAATTGCCGGACTGCTTATCGCTGCGAGAAATCTCTGCGATGCACGTGAGCATGTAAAAGCGCTGACGGAAACCGGTGATGCATTAGACAGGGCTGTCGAGGCCGGAAAGAAGCAGTTTGTCGGCTTTGAATTGCCGGGCAAGACCCTGGGCGTTATCGGACTCGGGGCAGTCGGCGTGGAAGTGGCCAATGTGGCGCTCGCCCTGGGCATGAATGTTATCGGTTTCGATCCGAACATTACCGTGCGTCGCGCATGGCAGTTGTCGGCAGGTGTTGAACATGCCGAAACACTGGACCAGCTATTCCAGCATGCTGATGCAGTAACTCTCCATGTACCACTGATCAATGAAACGGAGGGACTGGTCAATCGGGATCGTCTGGCGCTGATGCCGGACGGTGCAGTTGTCATCAATTTCGCGCGCGGCATGGTCGTCGATGACGATGCTGTGCTTGCGGCGCTGGATCGCGGCAAATTGCATGCATACGTGACCGATTTTCCGACGGAAAAGAGCAAGATTCATGAGAATGTCATCGCATTGCCGCATCTGGGTGCATCGACAGCCGAGGCTGAGGAAAACTGCGCCATCATGGTGGCGGAGAACGTCAAGGACTTTCTCGAGAACGGTAATATCCGGTTCTCGGTAAATTTCCCCCAGTCGCGTTTGCCAAGACTCGACGCCTACCGAATCACGGTCGCCAATGCGAACGTGCCGAACATGGTCGGACAAATCTCCACGTGCCTGGCGAACGCAGGGCTCAATATTGAGGATCTCCTGAACAAATCGATCGGTGACCTTGCCTACACGATCGTCGATGTGAACAGGCCGGTCTCTGATGACGTCATGGCTGAACTCAGGAGCATCGACGGCGTCCTGACGTTGCGAAATCTCGGTAAGCCTGTAACCTGAAAGCCATTATGGCGTCGGATAAGAAAAACGCGGGGGATACGCCTGACCTGGCCAAGATTCGCGAGCGAATCAATGCGGTCGACGAGCAGATCCAGATCCTGATTAGTGAGCGTGCCCGGCACGCCCAGCAAGTGGGTGTCGCCAAGGGCGAGCTTGGTGCAGCGGTCGAATACTATCGCCCGGAACGCGAGGCCGAGGTACTGCGTAACGTCGTGGAGCGTAACGATGGCCCGTTGCGCGATGAAGAAATGCTGCGGCTATTCCGTGAAATCATGTCTGCCTGCCTGGCACAGCAGGAACCTCTCAAGATCGGGTTTCTCGGCCCGGAAGGGACGTTTACACAAACGGCCGTGTTCAAACATTTCGGGCATTCGGTCCGCGCGCTGCCGTTTCACACGATCGACGAAGTGTTCCAGGAGGTGGAAAGTGGCATTGCCGATTTTGGCGTCGTGCCCATTGAGAATTCCACGGAAGGCTCGGTCAACAACACGCTGGACATGTTCATCACGTCGCCACTAAAGATCGCCGGTGAAATAGAGTTACGCATTGAGCAGCATTTGCTGGGGCAAATGAAAGGCCTGGAAAATATTGAGCGCATTTGTGCCCACGAGCAGTCGCTCGCCCAGTGCCGGAGTTGGTTGAGGGAATACTTGCCGCACGTCGAACTGGTAGGCATGTCCAGCAACGCCGCTGGCGCGCGGCGAGCCCGGGATGAGCAGGGCACCGCCGCCATTGGCCCGGAAGTCGCGGCCGATGTTTACGACCTCCAGATCATGGTCAGCGCCATTGAGGATCGCTCGGATAATTCGACACGCTTTCTGGTTGTCGGACGTGAGTTGTTGGCGGCGAGCGGCAATGACAAGACGACAATACTGGTTTCCACCAGTGATACCGGCGGGGGCGCTGGCGTTTTGCATCATTTGCTGCAACCGCTGGCGGATCAAAATGTCGTCATGACGTTCATCGAGTCACGTCCGTCACGCCGAAAAAACTGGGATTACGTGTTCTTCATCGATATCGAAGGTCACGCGAACGAGACACCGGTATCTGATGCGCTGGCTGTTCTCGAAAAGGAAAGTTCTTTGTTCCGAGTCCTCGGCGCCTACCCGAAAGCAATTGGCTGACGCGCCATTTCCTGAGTCAGCCATGCGATTCATAGTAAATCCTGCGAACGCTCACGACGCGACGGTTTTCGTGCCGGGCGACAAGTCAATTTCCCATCGAGCATTAATGATGGGCGGAATCGCCAATGGGCGCTGTGATATCCGTGGTTTCCTGGCTGGAGAGGATTGTTCTGCCACCCTGACGGCGTTGACAAGCATGGGTGTCGAGATTGAACGTCACAGTGACACAGAACTCAGTGTGCATGGTGTCGGCATGCGTGGGCTCACGGCGCCGCCACAGCCGCTTGATATGGGAAACTCGGCCACAGCGATGCGGCTAATGTCGGGCCTTCTGGCTGGGCAGTCTTTCGATGCCACTCTGACAGGCGATACCTCTCTCAGAGGGCGACCCATGGGTCGAGTGATCAAACCACTTGCGGCGATGGGCGCTGTCGTCGACAGCTGCGATGGCAATGCGCCACTGGTCGTGCACGGACAGGGGGTGCTGCAGGCAATCGACTTCGACATGCCGGTCGCGAGCGCACAGGTGAAATCGGCCATTCTGCTGGCAGGCCTGTATGCCGATGGCACCACGACTGTGGGCGAGCCAGCTGTAACCCGGGACCACACCGAGCGAATGCTCGAGTCAATGGGTGTGGCGGTGAGTCGCTCGGAAAACCGAATTGGCATCTCGGGAGGCCAGGAACTCGAGGCGTGCGATATTCAGGTTCCCGGAGACCTGTCGTCCGCGGCTTTCGTCATGCTTGCGGCATTGCTCAGTGACAGTGCAGAGATCGTCATCGAATCCGTTGGCGTCAGCCCGACACGAACAGGCGTCATCGATATCCTGCAAGGAATGGGTGCAAACATCAGCCTGGAGAATCCTCGATTGTTTTCGCAGGAGCCGGTGGCCGATATTCGCGTTCGCTCCTCAGCGCTGCGTGGAGGTCCGGTTGATCCGGCGTTGGTATCGCTGGCTATCGATGAATTCCCGGTGTTGTTTGTCGCCGCCGCTGCCGCAAGCGGAAAGACGACATTTAGCGGCATTGGCGAACTAAGGGTCAAGGAGAGCGACCGCATCGCCGCGATGGCGGCCGGCCTGCGCGAAATGGGTATTGTCGTCGACGAGTCAGATGACGGTGCTGTGGTCCGAGGCGGTACCTTCACCGGCGCAAAGGTATCGAGCTTCGGTGATCACCGTATCGCCATGTCGCTGGCAGTGGCCGGCGCAGCGGCGAGTGGAGCGGTTACAATTGAGGACGTGGCAGCCGTTAACACATCATTCCCTGGATTCCCGGCTTTGATGAAATCGATTGGACATAACATCGAGGTTGGCGGGTGACCGCGACAGACACTGTCGCGCCGGTAATTGCGATCGATGGCCCGGTCGGATCCGGCAAGGGCACGATTGCGCGGCATGTTGCATCTGCACTGAATTGGCATCTCCTGGACAGTGGGGCGCTCTATCGTCTTGTTGCGTTGGCGGCCACAAAGCGAGGCATCGCGCTGGATGACGTCGATGGGCTGGCGGAGCTAGCCGGAAGTCTCGATACCCGATTCAGCAGTGACGACAGTGGCGACGAGCAAATTTGGCTCGAGGGCGTTGATGTGACCCGGGCGATTCGGACCGAAGAAACCGGGGCCGGGGCATCAGCGGTGGCGTCATTACAGCCGGTTCGCGATGCCTTGCTGCAGTTGCAAAGGAACTTTCGCGAAGCTCCCGGCCTTGTCGCCGATGGGCGCGACATGGGGACCCATGTTTTTGCCGACGCGGGCCTGAAAGTGTTCCTCACAGCCAGCCCCGAGGAGCGTGCGAAAAGGCGCCATAAGCAGTTGAATGACAAGGGTATTGATGTTAGTCTCGCGGCCCTTTCGGGGGACATAGAAGAGCGCGACAGGCGCGATTCAGAGCGATTGGTAGCGCCGTTGCGGCCTGCAGAGGAAGCCAGGGTGCTGGATTCCTCAGGCAAATCAATCGAGGAGGTCGTCCAGACCGTCCTGGATTGGGCCACCGGGCTCTAGATTTTCCCACGCAAAGGAACGGTATGGATCGGACATGGAATCCGGTTCTTTTTTGAATAGCCGTCGGCCACAGGAAGTGGTTGGACGTTTTGGGTGAGGGCTGATTGGTCCTCTTGGTTAACAACAATGTCTGAAAGTTTTGCTGAATTATTTGAAGAAAGTTTTGCCAGTCAACAAATAAAGCCGGGTTCGATCATCACCGGTATCGTTGTCGCGGTGAATGACGATGTCGTACTCGTCAGTGCTGGTCTCAAGTCAGAGGCCGTTATCCCCATCGAACAGTTTAAGAACGATAAGTCCGAAGTCGGTGTAGCCGTCGGGGACGAAATCGAGGTTGCGCTGGATGCGGTCGAAGACGGTTTTGGCGAGACCAAATTATCACGTGAGAAAGCGATACGCGCTCGCACGTGGACTGAGCTCGAAAAAGCGTTCGAAGAGTCCCAGGTTGTCGAAGGTGTCATCAATGGTCGCGTCAAAGGCGGCTTCACCGTCGAAATCGACAATGTTCGTGCATTCCTGCCGGGCTCGCTCGTTGACGTTCGCCCGGTTCGCGATCCGGCCTACCTCGAAGGCAAGAGCCTCGAGTTCAAGGTCATCAAGCTGGACAAGCGCCGTAACAACGTCGTGGTATCTCGCCGCGCAGTCGTGGAGCAAGAGTACTCGGCTGAACGCGAAGCGCTGCTGGAAGGTTTGCAGGAAGGAAACACCGTCAAAGGAATTGTAAAGAATCTGACGGATTACGGTGCCTTCGTAGATTTGGGCGGAATAGACGGCCTACTACATATCACCGACATGGCGTGGAAGCGCGTCAAGCATCCGTCCGAGGTTGTCGAAGTCGGCCAGGAAATCGACGTGAAGATTCTCAAATTCGATCGAGAACGCCAACGTGTGTCGCTCGGTATGAAGCAGCTCGGTGACGATCCGTGGAAGGATCTCGCGCGCCGCTACCCGCCGCTGATGCGCATCTTCGGCAAAATCACGAACATTGCCGATTACGGCTGTTTCGTCGAGATCGAGGACGGCGTTGAAGGCCTTGTGCACGTTTCGGAGATGGACTGGACCAACAAGAACGTCAATCCGGCGCGCGTCGTTTCGGTTGGCGAGGAAGTAGAGGTCATGGTCATCGAGATCGACGAGGAACGTCGTCGTATTTCGCTCGGCATCAAGCAGTGCCAGTCGAATCCATGGGCAGAATTCTCCGCCACCTTCAACCGTAACGACAAGGTATCGGGTCAGATCAAATCGATCACTGACTTCGGTATCTTCATCGGCCTGGACGGTGGAATTGACGGACTCGTACATTTGTCTGACATCTCCTGGGAGATTCCCGGAGAAGAAGCGGTGCACAACTACAAGAAAGGCCAGGAAATCGAAGCGGCTGTACTCGCGATTGACTCTGAGCGCGAGCGCATTTCGTTGGGCATCAAGCAGCTCGAGAAGGATCCGTTCTCTGCCTGGTTGGCCGAGCATCCGAAGAACACGATCGTGAAAGGCACGGTTACGGAAGTCGATGCTCGCAGTGCAACAATTGACCTCGGCGATGGAGTACTCGGTTCGCTACGTGCGTCTGAGATGGCTCGCGGGCGGATAGAGGATGCGCGGACGATGATCAAGGTCGGTGAAGAGGTTGAGGCCAAATTTACCAACGTCGATCGCAAGAATCGCACTATTGCACTATCCATCAAGGCCAAGGAGGTCCACGACGAGCAGGAGGCCATCAGCAGCTACAAGACCGACCAGGGCGCTGCACCTGTTGGTACGACGCTCGGCGAGCTTCTCAAGGAAAAAATGTCAGGCGGAAGCAAATAATACGTAAAAACAGTAGCCCAGACGGCATGGTCTGGGCTATATTGTTAGTATTATCCGTGGGTTACAGGCCAGAGACGAATAAGCGAAGCGAAAGATGACCAAATCAGAACTAATAGAAGTTATCGCCCGCAAGCAAAAACACCTCCCAGCCAAGGATGTGGAATTAGCGGTCAAGCACCTTTTGGACTTGATGAGTGATTCGCTTGCCAAGGGTCAGCGCATCGAGATTCGGGGTTTTGGCAGCTTCTCGCTGCATTTCCGGCCGCCGCGAATAGGCCGCAATCCCAAGACCGGCGAGGCCGTCGCCTTGTCAGGCAAATACGTGCCGCACTTCAAACCTGGCAAAGACCTGCGCGAACGTGTCAATGCCAGCCGCCATTTCCCGATAAAGAGTTAGAATCACTCCTTCTGTCACCAGTGGTGCTTTGCCGGGAGTGAGCACATGTTGAAACGTGCCGGTTTGATAATCCTGATCGTCGCCCTGTTCGTGGTGATGTTCACTTTCACAGCGCTGAATACCGGCGTTGTTGAACTGGATCTTGGTTTCGTCAAGCGTACCTGGCCAATATCCGTGGCACTTGCGGGGACATTTGTGGTCGGCGTGCTTTTCGGCATGCTTTGCATGACAGCCTTCGTCTTTAGACTGATCAATGAAAGGCGCAACCTGCGCCGGTCGCTGCGAATTTCGGAGTCCGAGGTCAGCAGCTTGCGGAACCTACCGCTCTCCGATGCCGACTGAGTCAACATTTCTACTTGCCGGACTGTTCCTGCTGCTGGCTGCAGCCGGGTGGGCATTGGGCCGATTTGGAGAACGCGACGAGGAAGAGGTCGCACCGCCATTAAACGTTGATTATTTGAAGGGCCTGAATTTCTTGCTCAACGAGCAAACAGATCAGGCACTCGAGCATTTTCTGGCGATGGTTCGTGTCGACGACAAGACGATCGAGACTCACTTCGCACTCGGTAGTTTGTTTCGCCGGCGAGGTGAAGTAGATCGCGCAATCCGCATTCACCAGAACATCATCGCCAGGCCCGATCTCGCATCCGAGCAGCGCGACCAGGCGCTCTATTCGCTGGCAAAGGACTACCTGCATGCCGGATTACTGGATCGTGCCGAGAAGCTGTTCTCCAGGCTGGCACAGGGTTCGCGCTACCAGGTGCAGGCGCTCGAGCACCTGTGCGGAATCTATGAACAGGAGAAGGAGTGGGAGAAAGCGATTGATGCCGGGCAACGACTTGAGAATCTGGGTGGTCGCTCGCTTGCCTTGCAGATTGCCCACTACTATTGCGAGTTGGCCGAGGCTGCCGCATCTGATAATGACTATGCTGCCGCACGCCAGTTTGTTAAGAAGGCCCAGGCGGGCAGGCCGCGGACGATGCGAGGCGCACTGACACGCGCGCACATTGCCCGGGAGTCCGACGACTACAAGACTGCGCTGCGCCTGTATCACCGCATCATTGATGAACATACCTACCTGATTGCCGAAGCTCTGCCCGAAATCGTCGCGACCTATGAACGCGAGGGCTCCATGGAAGGGCTGGACAAGGCACTGAAGGCGATGCTCGAGGAGGATCCGGATATGGGTGCACTCGTGGCCTACACGGCAATCGTCAATAATATCAGCGGTATTCCGATCATCGACCAGTGTGTCGAAAAGTACATGCTCGAGGAATCGACGCTCGCCGAATTCGTGGATCTTCATCAGTTGTCCGGTGGCAGCGAGGCGCACGATGAGGCGCTGCAGAAAGTACGCGCTGCCTTGTCCAAACTAGCCAACGCTACGCCTCGCTACCAATGCCAGGAGTGCGGTTTTTCCAGCCAGCGCCTGCTGTGGCAGTGCCCAAGCTGTCGTAACTGGGAAACGCAACGACCGGCCTCCCGAGTGCAGTTCGATACGGTTCTGCAGCACTCCATCACTAACCGCTGAATCCCGGCATATCACCCATTTTCGCGAGGCGATGCGGCCAACGTATTTGCTTAAGCTTCCACTTGTATTCACATCAAAAGGAGCTTGAGATGATTACCCCAGTTCGCTTGCTAGTAGTCCTGATTGCCTGTTTGCCGATTTGGGCATGGGCGGGGCCAGTCGACATTAATACGGCCGATGCGGCAACGATCGCCGCTGAGTTGAACGGCATTGGCTTGGCGAAAGCCAAGGAGATTGTCGAGTATCGCCAGAAATACGGGCCCTTCAAGTCCGCAAGAGACCTGTCACTCGTCAAAGGTGTCGGCGACAAGACGGTCGAACGGAATATCGACAACATAAGGGTGGCCGCAGCAAAGAAGAAATAGCCGCCAAATCGAGACCTGGGTAACGTCAGCGATCGTGACGATAGTCATGACGCTGGCGTTTTTTATTGGCTATGATGCGCTACTCGAAAGGCACAGGAGCTTCAGAGTTGGCGAACGAAGTCAGATCAGCAGTCTTTCCGGTTGCGGGACGCGGCACCCGTTTCCTGCCGGCGACCAAAGCCAGTCCGAAAGAAATGCTGCCAATTGTCGACAAGCCATTGATTCAATACGCAGTCGAGGAGGCCGTCGATGCCGGCGCAACGAAGCTGATATTCATCACCGGTAGTTCGAAGCGCGCCATCGAGGACCATTTTGACAGCGATCCGGAGCTCGAGGCAGCGCTGTCTGCTGACGGCAAGAACGATCTGCTGCGCTCGATCAGAGAAATTGTGCCCAAAGGGGTGTCCTGTATCTACATTCGGCAGGGAGAGCCCCTTGGCCTTGGTCATGCGGTCTTGTGTGCCAGAGCGGCCGTTGGCGAAGAACCGTTTTTTGTCCACCTCGCTGACGACCTGATCGCCGGAGAAACGCCTTGCCTCACACAAATGGCGGCCGAGTATGAGCGGCACAAGGGCAGCGTGATCGCGGTAGAGACCGTACCGCCGGAAGACACCTCGAGTTACGGAATCGTAGCCGTTGACGACGACAAACGTATTACCGAGATCATCGAGAAACCGGCGCCTGAGAATGCGCCGTCCAATTCGGCAGTCGTCGGGCGATATCTGCTGGCGCCGGAAATTTTCGACAAACTCGAAACGACCGGTCGTGGCGCCGGCGGCGAAATTCAGCTCACCGACGCCATCGCCGACTTGCTCGATGAGTCACCTGTGTACGCTTATTCGTTCAGCGGCGAGCGCTTCGACTGCGGCAGCAAACTTGGCTACCTCAAAGCTACGGTTGCCTACGGACTCAATCACCCGACCACGGGCGACTTATTCCGTGAACATCTGCGTGATTTGTTGAGCGACTATAAGGATCCATAATGAGAAATCCACTCGCGGTAGTTTTATTGTTATTTTCCATGGCAGTAAATGCCCAGGATCGATATCTGATTGACTGGGACGCGGTTGGTGAAGAGACGCTGCAACTTTTGTCTGACCTTATTAAGATCAACACCACCAATCCGCCAGGGCAAGAGACGCAGGTAGCCAATTACCTGCAGGCAGTCCTTGCTGCCGAGGGGATTGAGTCAGAGTTGTACGCTCTTGACCCGGAACGCGCCAATCTCGTTGCGCGGATCAAGGGAAATGGTTCAAAGCGGCCAATTCTGTTCATGGGGCACACCGATGTGGTCGGTGTGCAGGCAGACAAGTGGACCGAAGAACCGTTTAGTGGCCTGCGCAAAGATGGCTGGTTGTATGGCCGAGGGTCGTTGGACGACAAAGACTCGGTGGCTGCTGGGTTGATGGTCATGCTGATGCTGAAGAGACATGGCATAGAGCTTGATCGTGACATCATTTTCCTGGCCGAGGCGGGCGAAGAGGGCACGCCGGAGGTCGGTATCAATTTCATGGTTGAGAAGCACTGGGATGCAATTGAGGCAGAGTATTGCCTTGCAGAAGGCGCCAGCGGGATATTGGCAGAGCAAGGCGTCAAGGTTGTGGGCGTACAAACGACGGAGAAACTGCCACGCCGCGCTACACTGGTTGCTCGAGGGACGGCCGGGCATGGATCGGTACCCAGGCTCGATAACGCGGTTGCAGCAATTGCGCGCGCAGTGGCACGCGCGGATGCCTGGCAAACGGAAATGCGACTCAATGAAACGACCAAGGCCTATTTCGAGCGCCTGGCGACGATCTCGGAACCGGATGATGCGTTTCGCTACGAGAACGTCGGCAATCCCGAGGAATCCGATGCGATCCAGCAACACTTTCTCGAGAACTTCCCGTATCACTATTCGCTGCTGAGAACCTCGGTAGTCCCAACAATCATCGGCGGCGGATTTCGCAAGAATGTCATTCCATCGGAAGCAACGGCAATGCTCGATATCCGCATGTTACCCGATGAAGACGTCGATGGGTTTTACGCCAAGCTTGCCGAAGTGATTGACGACCCGAATGTCGAGATTGTGCCCGAGCGGATTTACCGTCCGGCCGCGCCACCGTCCGGGATGGATAATGCGATGTTCGAGAGCATCGAACGCGTAGCTGGCAACTTGTATCCCAATGCGATCGTCTTGCCCACAATGTCGACGGGCGCAACAGACATGTCGCAGGTGCGTGCCAAGGGTGTGCCGGCATATGGCATCGGACCTATCCGCAGCCTCGAGGAGCTGAACAGCGGTAACGGCGCCCACAGCGATAACGAACGCGTCTCTGAAGAAGCCATGGTGGATTTCCTGCGTTTCCTGTGGACAATCGTGATCGATGTCGCTGCCGCTGAGCAATGATCCCAATCAACCTCGTCGTGTTCGACATGGTCGGCACCACGGTGGAGGCCAGCCCGAAGATACCAGAGGCATTTCTGACAGCATTTGCGATTTCTGGGATCGAACTTACAGCGGATGATGTTGTATCGATCCGCGGCAAGTCAAAACGCCAGGCAATCGCAGAGCTGCTTGCCGATAAATGTCCCGATACGCCACAGCTGGCTGATCAGATTTACGACGCCTTCAAGTCCAGCTTGCTCGACCGATATCGGCATGGCCCCGTTAACGCAATAGCGGGCGCTGAGGCAACGTTTCGGTGGTGTCAGGTTAATGGAATTGGCGTTGCGCTAACCACAGGTTTTGACCGTGAACTGGCAATGCTACTTGTCGACAAACTCGGCTGGGGTGCGATCGTGGATACGACGGTCTGCAATGATGATGTTGCAAACGGCAGACCAGCGCCCGATCTGATCATGACGGCCATGGAACGCCTGCAACAGATCGAGGTGCTAGGGGTCGCCAGTGTTGGGGATACGGTTTCTGATCTTGAGGCCGGTGCAAATGCGGGGACGGGCATAAATGTTGGCGTCCTTTCAGGCGCTCACACGCGACAACAGCTGTTATCGGTGTCACACACCGCATTGATCGATAGCGTAGCGGATCTGCCAGCGCTATTGGTCTAGTCCCCGATTTGCCATGCAGGAAGACACGGATTTGTGACATAACCTGCGACTGAACAATTGCTATGGGAAGACTGACCAGACTACGCTGACGGCAAGGAGAGGCCGTTGAAATGAGATCTTGGCTATTCATCGCAGTGTTTACGGTGTCCGCCTGTGGCGGAAGTGGCAGCGGTGGCGGAGGCAAACAGCCGGAACCACCGCAGGGGCCGCCACCTGGTGGAATTGTCATTACGGTCGAGGTCACGACACAAAGCGAATTCGAGCCCAACGACAGCCTTGTGCAGGCTGAATCTCAGACCATGCCGGTTCCCGGAGCCAGCGCCGACTACGTCGGCTTCGGCGTGTTCGGCCGGGTTAACGACAGCATCGACGCGGCCGACTATTTCCTTTTCACTGCTCACCGTGACCATGTCTTTACGGTGCAAATGTGTGAGTCTTTCTGTGATCCGGTTGGCCAGGGGCAGGGGATCGACACGTCGGTCGCGTACTTCGAAGTGCTCGATCAAAACGGCACATTGCTTATGAGCTCGCAGGGTGACATTGCTGCTGGCAATTTCCAGGAAGTCAGCATTACGGCAGGCCTCGTGTACCACCTTGTGGTGTTTGCTGAAGACACGGTCGGTGCCAGCGAAGCCTATTACGTAGAAGCGATAGAAAAACTTCCGTTTCTTTAGAAAACCATCAGTTCCTGATCAGGTTTACGCCGTCACCGTTCGGCTCCCAGGCGCCTACTACCCAATTATTCCAGTACCAATTAGATTGCAAGCCCTAGTCAACATTGGCTGGAATTCGCCGCCTTGGTGAAGTGCCATACATTTGGGCAGAAATTATTGCTCGCGACGGCTTCCCCGTTGAGCCAGCTGTCGCACAGTTCTGTAACCGGGCAGTTTCGGCAGCGGGACCGTACCGCATTCATATCCAGCTTCAGAAAGTGATCCGCATTTGAGGCGATTGCCTCGTCGATGCCACAGCAGACCATCATGCGTTTAATACGGCGTTTCGATGCAACCGATTTACGCCATCGAGGAGCAGCAATAATGACGCCAGCGATGACCGCAAGATACATCGCAATCGTGAAGTAGGAATTGACGAATTGCATGAATGATCCTTCTTGAAACGCCTAATTCGGGTTGCTGCACGAATATACGACTGAAGGTCATAATTTGGGTCGGTGCATTTCACATTTTTGGCGTGTCGAAAAAGACATTGAGCTAATATTGTCTTGAAAGGCTGCTAAGCCACATAGAAAGCCCCCAAACAGTTTCGTGAAGAATCAGTTCGCCCAGAAATCTACTCACAGATTATGGTGTCGCCTGTCGGCGCGCAGGCAGGCGGCCAACCATACTCATTCCAATAATCGACGTAGTTCGCTGCCTCAACAATTTCCAGGAACCTTGGGTCACGCCTGAACTTGGACATATCATGTCGCCAAAGTAAGAACCGAGTGTTGAATATGAGGCTGCCGGGGTCCGATGCAATGGAAAACGCGTCATCGATTCGGCCGAGTTTGGCGTAATCTGCCAGGAAGAAAATGCGGAAAATATTTTCCGGGTCTGCCTCAATCGCATCGAAATATGATGCACGATGAGCCGCTTCCCGGTAGGCATTTACTCTCTTGACGAATAGATTTTCGCTCTGATCGAGGCCGATGTCGATCTTCGGCGCGATTAACAAAGCGGACTCGAAATCGCCTTCCATCATTCTCATGTCGCTTACTAAAATCAAGGCACCTATATGTCCGGCATCGCCTGCATACGTCGAATATTTCTCAGCGTTCGCGAAATCGCCATGGGATTCATATATTTCGCCCAACACCTGATTAGTGCCCTGGTGTAACGGGTCCAGTCGATAGGCGCGCAGTACAGCTTGGAGTGCTGCGTCAATTCGGCCCGTCGACTGCAAGTGCTCGGCGTACCATAGATAGGACGTTGAGTTCTTTGGCTCGTGTTCAATAGCGTTTCGATAATGTTCTTCCGCTGCACCCCAATGCCGGTCCTCGCGTGCCAGCTCTCCAAGGACGGCATAGGCTTCGGCTATGGTGTCGTCGATGGACAGTGATTTCCTTGCATAGTCGAGCGCTTGAGGATAGTGGTCCTCTTGAGGGTCGTTGCTATAGGTTGGCATCGTGATATGCGCGCCTGCCAGGCTCGACCATGCCCTCGCAAATGTCGGGTCTTGCTCGGTTGCCTTGCCGAATAACCCAATCGCTTTGCGTATGTTCTCCTCACCGCGACGTTGCCAGAGGTAACGGCCGTGCAAGTAATTTTCATAAGCGTCCAGATTATTGGTCAACTCCATGGTGCTCGATATTTGCGGCTGTTCGCCGGCACCCAGAGCGACTTTTAGCGCTGCGACGATATGCCCGGATATCTCGTCCTGGATTGCGAAAATATCCTCGAGCTTCCTGTCGTAGGTTTGCGACCACAGGTGACTATCAGTGCGCACATCAATTAACTGCGCAGTAACTCGAACCGTATCACCGGCCTTGCGTACACTGCCTTCGAGCACATGATCAACGCCAAGACTTGCTGCGATGTCAGGAATGCTGATGCCCTTGTCTTTGAAAGCGAATGAGGATGTACGAGACGCGACCCGCAATCCTTCAACTCTGACCAGTACGTTTAACAGCTCTTCCGATATGCCGTCCGAGAAATATTCGTTACTTGGATCATCGGACATGTTGACGAAGGGCAAGACAGCTATGGATTCAGCGCCATCCGTTGCGACGATTTCCAATGCATCTTCTGCGGTGCCGGCTATTCCTGTAGTCCACTGATGCGTACCAATCGCGAATAGCAGGGCGACGGCCAATACAGCAATGATTATGAAGTCCATCTTGCGGCCGGTTTTCTGCGTTATCGACGCGGAACGGTCGACGTCCTTTTCCCTTTTAACGCCGTCAGGTGTCAGTTCGAATGCCCAGGCGAAAATTATGGCGATGGGGAGACCGATGGCTAGCAGCAGCAGAACCGTCTTCATGACCCATTCCGGAGTGCCAAAACTATCGAGCGTCAGTTCGGTAACCTGTGCAATCAACCACGCCACGATCGAGTAGGCGACAGCTACTCTAAAAACGTTGCGTCGTGTCAGTTCCCCTAATAAAGACATACAATTCCCGACTGGCAGTCCATTGATACAGACCGAATAGCCAAGGATGGCCTGTATAGAGTCAAAATTCTAGTATCGCCAAAACGAGAAAAGCCCTTCTGAGAAGGGCTCTTCGGATGTTTGGCTCCCCGGCCCGGGCTCGAACCAGGGACCAATTGATTAGCAGTCAATCTTGCTGATTTCGTAAGGCTTTTCATTTCAGTCCGTTAGCACAGAAAATTGTCTTCTTTAACAATCAGTTCTAGTTATTCTCAGCGAGGTCTGACACGATATGTCGTATCTATATCTCGGACAGACAACGGCAACTTTATGCAAGAATCGCTGTCAATACTTCCATTGCGATTATCCGCGCCCGCGGGTCTTCGTGTAACATCGAGCCCGCAACGAGGCTCGCTACCGTGCTTGGGGGGATACAATGATTGGACGAATTTCAGTAGCCGCGATCTCAATATGCATCGGTGCGTGTGCATCTCCAGGCCCTGAGGCACCAGCAGTAGCGGCGGCGTCAGCAAGAGTTGATGCCGTCGCATCAGACGAACCTTCGGCCCCGCCTGCGGGTGAACTTCACGAGCTGGATGCGCCCAACGTGCCGAAGACTGCGAGTGCTTTGCCCGGGGACGAATCGGATGAGATAGTCTGTCACCGGGAGAGGCCAACCGGCAGCAAAATGACCAGGAAAGTCTGCCGTTCGCGCGCCGAGATTGAAGCAAGGGAGGCAAAGGACCAGGAAATGTTGCGAAACTCGCGCGCGACACAAACTGGATCTGATTGTGCCCTAAACGGAAATTGCTAGCAGGCAATATAAAAAGCCCCCTTTGCGGGGGCTTTTTGGTGTCTGGCTCCCCGGCGCGGACTCGAACCACGGACCCGATGATTAACAGTCATCTGCTCTACCAACTGAGCTACCGGGGAATTTTGGTCACCATCAGGTGCGGGGCGGGATTCTGGTGCAGCACCCGCATGAAGTCAAGCAGTTACCACCCGTTTTATGCGCGCCACGGCTTCTTCCAGTGTGGCCATCGAACAGGCAAAAGAGAGGCGAATGTATCCAGGCGCGCCGAAAGCACTACCTGGTACGACTGCGACGTCGCCATCGTTGATCAGGCGCTCGGTCAGCGCGACATCATCGGCCAGGCCCATGGCCTCAAGCGCACCCGTGACTCGCGGGAATGCATAGAAGGTACCTTCTCCCCGGCGGCATTCGAAACCGGGAATCTCGTTCAGGGCGGCGACCAGGAAATCGTGCCTCTTGCGGTACTCTGCCGCCATATCGGCAACCACGGCCTGGTCGCCATCAAGGGCGGCCATAGCGGCCGCCTGCGAGACGCTGCAGGCATTGGAGGTGCTCTGACTCTGCACGGTTCCCATGGCATTTATCAGATCTTTCGATCCTGCGGCATAGCCGACACGCCAGCCGGTCATGGCGTAGGCTTTGGAAACGCCGTTGATCGTTACTGTCCGGTCATACAGCGCAGGGCAGGCCTGTGCAAAGCTGCCGAAAGGTGCTTCCGCCCAGTGTATCGGTTCGTAAATCTCATCCGCAGCAATCACGACCTCCGGGTATCGCTGCAGCACAGTTTCGAAAGCCTGTAGTTCAGCAATCGAGTAACAAGTGCCCGTCGGATTTGATGGGTTGTTGAGTATCAGCAGGCGGGTACGTTCATTGAGCGCTTCTTCGAGTTGCAGCGGCGTGACTTTAAAATCGTCATCGATGCCGGTTTCGATGAAAACCGGGTCGGCATCGGCCAGCTTGACCATGTCGGGATAGGAAACCCAGTAAGGGGCCGGGATGACCGTTTCGTCGCCGGGCCCCAATAGTGCAAGGCTCAGGTTGAAGAGGGCCTGCTTGGCGCCTGAGGTCACCAGAATCTGGTCTGGATCGTAGTGCAGTTCGTTGTCACGCTGCAGCTTGCGCCCAATGGCCGCCTTGAGCTCAGCCGTGCCGTCGATCGGTGTGTACTTGGTCTCGCCGGCCGCGATCGCCGCAACAGCGGCATCCTTGATCGGCTGAGGCGTGTCAAAATCGGGTTCCCCGGTGCCGAGGCTGATAATGTCGCGTCCCTCTGCCTTGAGCCGGGTGGCCAGGGCCAACACGGCACTGGTTGGCGAGGGCTTGACCCGTGCCATGCGTTTTGAAACTGATAAACTCACTCGCTTGCCTCCGCGCAGCTGAAAGCCATGGTACGTGAAACAACACATCTGCCCAAGAAGACGCAATCGTCGGAACGCGACCGCCTGAATCTCGTCTCGACCTTCAGTCCGGCGGGCGATCAGGGGCCCGCAATTGACGGACTCGTCGAGGGCCTGAATGACGGACTGGCCCGGCAGATACTGCTCGGTGTTACGGGTTCCGGCAAGACGTTTACGATGGCCAGTGTTATTGAACGCCAACAACGTCCGGCGATTATCCTGGCGCCAAACAAGACACTGGCCGCGCAGTTGTACGGCGAGATGCGGGAGTTCTTTCCGAGGAACGCCGTGGAGTATTTCGTTTCCTACTACGACTACTACCAGCCCGAGGCATATGTCCCGAGTTCGGATACCTACATCGAGAAGGACGCGTCGATCAATCAACACATTGAACAGATGCGCCTGTCCGCCACCAAGGCGTTATTAGAACGATCCGACGCTATCATTGTGGCTACGGTGTCATCCATATACGGCCTTGGTGACCCGGAAGCCTATTTCAGCATGGTGCTGCATCTCGTACGGGGCGATCGCATCGATCAGCGTACGATCTTGAGACGCCTTGCTGAGTTGCAGTACCAACGCAATGAACTGGATCTCTCGCAGGGTACCTATCGTGTCAGGGGCGATGTTATTGATGTGTTTCCGGCCGAGTCGGACCGGGAATCTGTGCGGATCGAGTTATTTGATGACGAAATCGAGTCGTTGTCGTATTTCGATCCACTGACTGGTGAGGTATCGACTCGGGTACCGCGGCTGACGATTTTCCCCAAGACTCACTACGTAACTCCGAGAGAAACGCTCGTTGCAGCTTGTGATGAGATTCGAGCGGAACTTAAGAATCGCCTTGAGTACCTCAGAAAAAATGAAAAACTTCTTGAAGCTCAACGACTTGAGCAGAGAACCTTATTTGATTTAGAGATGATCAAGGAGCTTGGCTACTGTGCTGGGATTGAGAATTACTCTCGCTACCTGTCAGGTCGAGCCGAAGGCGAGCCCCCGCCGTGCCTTTTCGACTACCTGCCGTCTGAAGCCATCCTGATCATCGACGAGAGCCACGTTACGGTGCCGCAGCTCGGCGCAATGTACAAAGGCGACCGCTCGCGCAAGGAAACGCTGGTCGAGTTCGGTTTTCGATTGCCGTCAGCGCTCGATAACCGGCCGCTGCGTTTTGATGAGTTTGAACGGCACTCGCCGCAAACAATTTACGTGTCTGCAACGCCGGGGAACTACGAATTTGAACACTCTGATAACACGGTGGAACAACTTGTGCGGCCGACCGGATTGGTCGACCCGGCCGTTGACATCCGGCCGGCCAGGACCCAGGTGGACGACGTTCTGTCCGAGATCAACAGGCGCGCTACTGTAGGCGAACGCGTTCTGATAACCACGTTGACCAAGCGCATGGCTGAGGACCTGACGGACTACCTTCAGGACCACAGCGTACGGGTGCGCTATTTGCATTCGGATATCGGTACTGTTGAGCGGACCGAGATCATTCGCGACCTGCGTCTCGGTGCGTTTGATGTCCTGGTCGGTATCAACCTGCTTCGAGAGGGTCTCGATATGCCCGAGGTATCGCTGGTCGCAATCCTGGACGCGGATAAGGAGGGTTTCCTGCGCTCCGAGCGCTCATTGATCCAGACGATGGGTCGTGCGGCTCGGCATGTCAATGGCACGGCGATACTGTACGCCGACAGGGTAACTGGTTCGATGCAACGTGCCATCGATGAAACGTCCAGGCGCCGCGAGCGGCAACTCGAGCACAATATCGAGCACGGCATCAAACCAACCACCATCGTTAAGCAGGTTGCTGACATCATGGAGGCCGCGTACCCATCGCCGGGCAAGCGCAAGCGGTGGGTGGCCGAGGATGGGGCTCGTTACGATACGATGACGCCCGAACAGCTCATAAAGCGTGCAACAAAGCTCGAAAAGAAGATGTTCAAGCACGCGCGCGACCTCGAGTTCGAAGAGGCGGCGCGATTACGCGACGAGATCCGGCGAATCCGCGCGGAGGGACTCGGTTTATCGGACCGCAAAGCCGGCTAAAGGGTCTTGCGCAGGACGGGCGCCTTGAGTATGGTACGCGGCCTTCAAGGGGGCGATTAGCTCAGGGGTAGAGCGCCACGTTGACATCGTGGAGGTCGGTGGTTCGAGACCACCATCGCCCACCAGATTCCGAATCTGGAAGCATCGTTGCAAATTGGCAACAAAATGCCTGAATTTTTTGGAAAAACAGCTGCTTCCATGGTTGTTTCTTGCTTTTCGGCTATATAGAATCGCGTTCCCGCAAGTGCTGCGGCGTTTTCAGGCGTCCGGGCTCTGAGGGGACCTGTTTTTGTACTGGAGGATTTCAGGATCGCAGCCAACAAGCGCGTACGGCGTAATGATGAAATAGAGGCCCAGGAGGTTCGGGTAATTGACTCGAGTGGGGAGCAAGCCGGAGTTATGCCACTGAATGACGCTATCGAGCTGGCCAGGAATGAAAGTCTGGATCTGGTCGAGGTGTCGCCGAACGCTGAGCCGCCGGTATGCCGGGTTATGGATTTCGGCAAGTACCTGTTCGAGCAGAACAAGAAGGCACAGCATTCGAAACGTAAGCAAAAGCAGGTTCATGTAAAAGAGATTAAGTTTCGTCCGGGAACGGATGAAGGTGACTACCAGATCAAGCTGCGCAAGCTCGTGCAGTTCCTCGAAAATGGGGACAAGACAAAAGTCACATTGAGATTTAGAGGCCGGGAGATGGCGCATCAAGAGCTGGGCGCGAATCTGCTGGCCAGGGTCCGAGGGGACCTGGAGGAGTACGGTACTGTCGAGCAAATGCCACAGATGGAAGGGCGGCAGATGATCATGGTGATAGCGCCGAAGAAACATTAATTAATTTCCCCGTGCGGGATACGACAACCGCACCGGGCCAGTCCCGCCTGTATCGGCCGGAATTCCGGTACGTAGCACGGCCATTAAAGTGGAGAAGACAATGTCGAAGATGAAAACCAACCGGGGCGCGGCCAAGCGCTTCCGGCGTACGGCTAAGGGCGGTTTCAAGCGAGCCTCGTCGCACCTCAATCACATCCTTACTAAAAAGAAGTCGAAACGTAAGCGGCAGCTGGGCATGACCAAGCGGATCGCTGATGCCGACCAGAAGAGCGTGCGCCGCATGCTCCCATACAGCTAAGAGGAGATTGAGAGATGGCACGAGTAAAACGTGGCGTTAGCGCCAAAGCACGCCATAAGAAGGTCCTCAGCAAAGCAAAGGGCTACTACGGCGCACGCAGCAAACTGTACAAGACTGCAAAGCAGGCAGTCATCAAGGCCGGGCAGTATGCCTACCGTGATCGTCGCCAACGCAAGCGTCAGTTCCGCGCACTGTGGATCACGCGCATTAATGCCGCGGCACGACTGCACGGGCTGTCGTACAGCCGCCTGATCAACGGGCTCAACCAAGCGAATATCGAGGTCGATCGCAAGGTTCTCGCAGACATCGCGGTTCATGATCCCGAGGGCTTCGGCGCAATTGCCGAACAGGCGAAGGCCGGTCTGGCACAAAGCGGGTAGCGCATTGCGCCCGCTTGATGACCTTGTTGCAACGGCGGCGTCCGAAATCGACGCTGCCGCTGACCTGGCTGCACTCGATGCAGTTCGGGTTACCTACCTTGGCAAGAAGGGTGAGCTGACGGCGCGCCTGAAGTCGCTGAATGACTTGCCGAGTGACGAACGCCCCAATGCTGGCCAGGAAATCAACAAGGCCAAGCAGACAGTCCAGGCGAGGATCAATGAACGTCGTGAGACTCTCGATGCGGCAATTCTTGAAGCCAAGCTAGCCAGCGATGCCGTCGACGTGACGTTGCCGGGTCGCGGTACGTCGATTGGTGGCCGGCATCCGGTGTCCCGAGCAATGGCACGCATCGACAAGATCTTTCGAAATGCAGGTTTCGGCATTCGCTCAGGTCCCGAAATCGAGGATGATTTTCACAACTTTACGGCGCTGAATTTTCCGGAGAACCATCCGGCTCGAGCACTTCACGATACGTTTTTCTTCCCCAACGGTGATCTGCTGCGGACGCATACGTCGCCGGTTCAGATTCGCTCCATCGTCGAAGAGGGCGTACCGATTCGAATTATTGCGCCCGGGCGTGTGTATCGCTGCGACTCGGATCAGACGCACACACCGATGTTTCACCAGGTTGAAGGGCTCGTTATTGATCGCGGCGTCAGCATGGCCAATCTCAAGGCGGTGCTACACCAGTTTGTCGAAAGCTACTTCGAACGCGATGCTCAGTTGCGTTTTCGTGCGTCCTATTTTCCGTTTACGGAGCCGTCCGCCGAGGTGGATATTCTCTGGGCCGAGGGCAAATGGCTCGAGATTCTCGGTTGCGGCATGGTGCATCCCAATGTACTTGAAGCGGCCGGTGTGGATTCCGAGGAATTCACAGGTTATGCGTTCGGCATGGGCGTCGAGCGTCTTGCCATGTTGCGTTACGGTGTGACGGACCTGCGTACTTTCTTCGAAAATGACCTCCGCTTCCTGCGGCAGTTTCGGTAAGTGCTATGAAGATTGCAGAATCCTGGTTGCGTGAATGGGTAGACCCGGACCTCGATACCGAGGCGCTGGCCGAACGATTGACAATGGCCGGCCATGAAGTCGACAGCATTGAACTGGATGGCGCCGGGCTGGATGGCGTTGTCATTGCCGAAGTGCTCTCCGTAGAGAAACACCCCGATGCTGATCGCCTGAGTGTGTGTAAGGTAACAACCGGTAGCGGAGACCCCGTGGAGGTCGTCTGTGGTGCGCCGAACGTTAAAGAGGGAATGAAAAGTCCCTTGGCGACTCCAGGTCTTAAGTTGCCCAACGGCGTCAAGTTGCGAAAGTCCAAGATTCGCGGCGTCGTGTCGAATGGCATGCTTTGTTCAGCCATCGAGCTCGGGCTTGGTGATGAATCGGATGGCATCATCGAACTGCCGGCGGATGCGCCAGCCGGGGAGGCGCTAAACGACTATCTGCAGTTGCCCGACGCCGTCATTGAGCTCGACCTGACGCCAAATCGTGGCGACTGTTTCAGTGTGCTAGGCATTGCCCGGGATGTGTCCGCGTTAACAGGTACTGACTTGAAGGACAATTTTGCTGCGCCGGTTAGCGCCACAATCGACGATACGCACCCGGTCGAGGTCGAACTGCCCGAAGGCTGCCCGAACTTCGCCGGCCGCGTCATCCGCAATATCAACCTGCAAACCAAATCGCCAGTGTGGATGACTGAAAAGTTGCGCCGCTCGGGCCTCAGGGCCATCCATCCGGTGGTCGATGTGACCAATTTTGTCATGCTGGAGCTAGGGCAGCCGCTGCACGCCTACGACCTGGGGCTCGTGAAAGGACCGATTCGGCCGAGATTGGCCAAAAAAGGCGAAAAAGTTGTCCTTCTTGACGAAAAAGAGGTCTCAGTCAACGAGGACACGCTCGTCATCAGCGATGACACAGGGGCAATCGGCCTGGCTGGCCTAATGGGTGGCCTGAGTACCGCCGTAAGTGATGAGACAGTCGACGTGTTTTTCGAAGCCGCATTCTGGCCACAGGAATTCATGGCGGGCAGGGCGCGCTCATACGGAATGCATACCGACGCATCGTTGCGTTTTGAACGAGGCGTGGACCCCGCAGGCCAGGCTCGAGCGGTCGAGCGTGCGACGGAATTGTTGTTGCAAATATCGGGAGGCGATGCGGGCCCGCTGATCGTCAATTCGGCGCCCGAACATCTTCCGAAACGAGAGGCAATTCGGGTGCGAAAATCGCACGTTTCACGATTGCTCGGCGTCGAATTCGAAGATGGGCAAATTGAAGAAATTTTCGCGCGTCTTGACCTGTCGGCCGCAAAAAAAGACGACGGCTGGGACGTCATTTCACCCAGTCACCGATTCGACATAGCACTGGAAGTTGACCTAATCGAGGAAATTGCCCGCGTTTATGGCTACGACGAGATTCCGGAGGCAACGGCAATCGCCGAGACGCCGCTCGAAGTGGTCACCGAGTCCGGGATCGACCTCGAGCTGGCTGCATCGACGCTCGTTGCGCGGGATTTTCAGGAGATTATTACTTACAGTTTCATCGACCCCGATTCGAACAAGCGACTAACCAATGTTGGTTCCGAGCTTGTACTGAGCAATCCGATTTCGTCGGAGATGTCAGTCATGCGTTCTTCCCTGTGGCCGGGAATGCTATTCGCCGCGTCGACAAATGCGTCGCGACAACAGGAACGAATTCGACTGTTTGAGATCGGCAAGTCGTTTCATGGCTCGCTCGCCGAGCA
>Ga0255052_10000506_pt1 | contig 31245 bp, 37 predicted proteins | sample JV7_2_21_MG_FD_188632 | JGI IMG/M metagenome (GOLD analysis project Ga0255052, IMG submission 188632) | Seawater microbial communities from Jervis Inlet, British Columbia, Canada - JV7_2_21 | ecosystem: Environmental > Aquatic > Marine > Inlet | place: Canada: British Columbia | collected...
CATTGATGTTCGCGGTCATCGAAGCATCATACAATAATCCAGTTGTTAGGGGCAGTCGAAGTGCTAAGTCGAAGTTTTCACCACGGAGTCACGGAGGACACGGAGGGTGGAAACAGGGAAGAGGAAGGAGGGAGAAGGAAAGAGGGGGTGTTGATGCGTATCGAAGTAACGGCGTAACGGAGTATCGGGGTTTACTCCCCTCCCCTGGCGGGAGGGAGAGGATATTGGGGTCAGTTCTCGTATTTCAATATTTGCGCGATATCCCCCAACATCCTGTTTGGCCCCATTCTTGCTCTTTTTCAAGTAATACACGAAAGGAGCACTAAAATGGCTAGGCCACTCAGGATTCAATACCCAGGCGCTATATATCATATTATGAGCCGAGGCAACGGACAGATGATGATCTACCTTCAGAAAAATGACTGGACCAAGTTCATCCTATTCATGGAAAGGGTCATCATAAAGTTTAACTGGATATGTTACGCATATTGCCTTATGGGGAATCACTACCACCTGCTAATAGAAACCCCGGATGCCAATCTTGCAAGTGGGATGAAATATCTCAACCAGCTTTATAGCCAACATTTCAACTGGAAGTACAGTAGAGTTGGATCTGTCCTGCAGGGCCGCTATAAGGCCTGGTTAATAGAAAAAGAAGAAAAGTTTCTCGACTGCTGTAGATACATTGTCAATAACCCCGTTGAAGCGAAACTGGTAGAACATCCATCCGAATGGGAATGGAGTAGTTTTAGAGCTACAAGAGGGATAGACAAGCCTCCTGATTTTCTGAATATTGACGTCCTGTTGGGTCATTTTAACTCATCTCGGAGAACGGCCCGGAAAATGTATGAGGATTTCGTTCTGGCAGGCCTTGGAATGGAACCGCCATTTCAGGAAGCTAAACACCAGATCTTCTTGGGATCTGATTCATTCATTGCTGAGGCAATGAAGCATGTCAGGCCCGATGATCAACTTAACAATGTGCCAAGAGCCCAAAAGTTCGCTGATAGACCCAGCCTGGAAAATATTTTCGATGTTTCCGGCCGGATATCAAGGGATACACGGAACAAACTGGTAAAAACTGCATTTGAGCAACATGCCTATACTCAAAGAGAAATTGGAGAATTTCTCGGTCTGCATCCGGGCCATATCTCAAATGTTCTTATCAAGTTGAGAAAAGATTGAAATACGAGAACTGACCCCAATTACTGTTTTTTATCCCAGATCCGCTTCAGGTACTGGTCGCGTCCGGAGCCGAACCTGTAGTACTTGTACCGAATGGGATTCTTTATGTAGTAATCCTGGTGATAGTCTTCAGCAGGGTAAAAGGTTGTCGCTTGAGTGATCTCGGTAACTATGGCAGCGCCGAATCTGCCTGATTTAGACATCTTCTTTTTCGAGATCTCCGCAAGTTTTCGCTGCTCCTCTGTATGATAGAAAATGCCCGTACGGTACTGGCTGCCGACGTCAACGAACTGCCTGTCAGGTGTAGTGGGATCGATCTGCTTCCAGAAGACTTCCAGGAGCTTTTCGTAGGAAACCTTCTCAGGATCGTAACGAACCTGTACAGCTTCGGCGTGTCCGGTGCTTCCGGACGACACCTCCCTGTAAGACGGATTTTTTTCCTGTCCGCCGATGTATCCCGAGGTAGTGGATAGCACGCCTTCAAGCTTGTCGTAGGGCGGTTCCATGCACCAGAAACACCCTCCGGCAAAGGTAGCTTCCGCTTGGTCCATGCTGGTCATCTCATTACTCTTCACAGCTCCTGAGGCAGCAGGAGCGTTCAAAAATGACAGCCCGATTGCGAGAAGAACTGCTGATATTATCACGATATATCTAGGCTTATTCATGTTAACTCATCCCCCTTCATAGTCAGGTTAGCATTCCGTCTCCTGTATCCCTTCACGGCTCTTGTACCGTTCCCCTGTACGTTTTTTCCTTGATGAGGATCTGCTCCATGTCCTCTACGGAAATTAATTCCTGGTCGTAGATCACCGTGTTAATTTCTCGTCGTCCACTCCACCCTCTCGTCACTTTTTCGATTCCCGGCCGCCCTTCCAGGGCTGCTTTACCTACATCGTATCAAGCGACATAAAAGGTGGCCGTACTTGTGGCAGCTCCTAGAGCCGTGCCGGCAAACATCAGTATCGCTGCTATTCCGATTATAAGTTTCTTCCCGATTTTCATGGATATTTCTCCTTTCAATAGGGTCAGTTCTCGTATTTCAATGTTTCGAAACAAGCACAATAAGAGACATGAAAAACATTGAAATACGAGAACTGACCCCAGACCTATTTCCTGACAATACCCAGGAGGCGTTTTTGGGCCCTTTCTGATAGACCCAGACTCTCGAGTTCTGCCTGCAGCTGCCTGCGGCTTCCGTTACCGCCGAGATAACCGTTGATTCTGGCAGTTGCCGTGGAGCTGACCAGGTTAGCCGGATCCGGGTAGATCAACTGCAATTCACCCAGGAAGGCCGAACTGTTCTTGAGTATGTACTTCTGGTGGTAATCCTCGGCCATGGTAAAACCCGTGTATCCCTCTATATCCGTGCGCACCTTACGGTCCAACTGCTTTTCCAGGCGGTCTTTTGCCTCTGTAACCTCACGCTTCTGATCCTCGTCCTGATAGAAAACCGCTGACCTGTACTGGACCGACCAGGACTGTTTCGTAGGATTATGGCTCTTGAAAAACACATCCAGTAGATCCCCGTAGGTGATCCGGGAGGGGTCGAAATCGATCTCTATCGTCTCGGTGTGATCACCCATGCTCCTGTAAGTTGGATTCTGCTTCTTACCGCCAGCGTATCCCACACGTGTCCTTATTACGCCATCTAAACTCCCGAACCGGGAGTCCGGTCCCCAGAATCATCCCAAGGCAAAAGTAGCCGTCTGAATATTTTCATATTTCCTGGTGTCAATGGGTGGCAAAGCGCTAAAGCCGCTCTTTTTGGCCACACTCCCCTTCCCTACGTCGGTGATTCCGGAGAAAAGTACGCCATCCAGTCCCTCAGGTCTGATACGTGATCCAGCCGAAATGATTTTCTGCCTGAAAGGCTGCGCGAAAAGCAGTGAGGTAAGAGCTAAAATAAGAACCAGCAGCCGAATGTATGCATCAGTCATGTTAATAACCTCCAATTCCTCAAAATTACTGTACGATTAAAGTATAGACCCACTTGATGCAGAAAAACTCAACAAAAGATAAAATTTCTATAAAATCAGGGTACATTTGGTGACACAGAGAGCCATTTTCCGATACATTGATGGTGAACGGTAATGGGGTCAGAGGAAAACGTATTATGGGAAAAAGAATACTCGTTGTTGAAGACGACAGAGAACTTGCCGGAATCCTTCAGATGCACCTGGAGGACATGGGCTTTACTGTGGACCTTGCACACGACGGGACTGCAGGCAAAAAAAAGGCACTCGAAGGTGGATACGACCTTCTCATCCTTGATGTCATGCTCCCGGGTACTGACGGGCTCGATATTTGCAAAGCTGTCCGGTCCGCCCCCGGCTACACTCCGATCCTGATGCTCACCTGCCTTTCATCTGAGGTAGACAAGGTCATCGGCCTGGAGCTTGGAGCGGATGACTACATGACGAAACCGTTCAGCGTCAGGGAACTGCTGGCAAGGGTCAAGGCCATCCTGCGAAGAGCCGATGCTCTCGTAAAAGAAGATGAATCCGACCAACCGGATACTATCCAGCACGGGGCCATCAATATTGACGTAAAAAAACGGGGCGTCACGGTGGACGGGAAACCGGTTAACCTCACTGCCAAGGAATTCGACCTTCTCGTCTTTTTCGCCCGGAACCCTGGCAGGGTTTACACACGCAGTGAGCTTCTAAACAGTGTCTGGGGATACGGGTACGAAGGCTACTCCTACACCGTTAACTCCCACATAAACAATCTAAGATCCAAGATCGAAGCAGACCGCGACAATCCAGGGTATATCCTCACTGTGTGGGGTGTGGGGTACAAGTTCTCCGAAGAGGAAGAGTAAAAGAACCATGCACAGGACCGTCTACGGAAAGATCACTCTCATACTTCTGCTGCTATTCCTTGCCATAGCAGCGCTCAATCTCGTGTGGACCCTGTTTCTCACGAGAGTCTACATCGACGAGGCGAACCAGAAGCTGAACCGCAACCTGGCCAGATATCTCGTATCAAGCGAATTTTCCCGAGAAAACACGGTGATCGACAGCAACAGTCTTAAAAAAAGCTTCGATATGCTCATGTCCATTAACCCCAATATTGAACTGTATCTTTTGGACACGGAAGGAAAGGTAGTCGCGTATTCCGCCCCGCCCGGCAAGAAGATCAGCGACCAGATCCCCCTTGAGCCGGTAACCAGATACATTGCCGGTGACGAGGGCCTGCCTATCCGTGGGAATGATCCGAGGAATCCGGGCAGCCGAAAGGTGTTTTCAGCGGCTCCCATACCGCTGGATGGCGCGCCGGAAGGTTACTTGTACATTATCCTATCCGGTGAGGAGCATGACTCGGTCCTGGACCTTCTCCAGACCAGCTACATCGCAAAGCTGAGCATATGGGTGTGGGCGTCGGCTCTTCTTTTCCTATTCGTTACGGGCCTGCTGCTCTTTAACCATCTCACGAGGAGACACAGAAGACTTGCCGATGCCGTGGAGTCCTTCCGATCAAGCGATTTTCGCCGCCCCATTCCATTGCCCGTATCTAGAGAGTCCGAATCTGGTGACGAGATCGACAGGCTGGGAGCTGTATTTTCCGATATGTCCCAGAGGATCTTCGACCAGATAAGCGACCTTGAACAGGCAGACCAGCAGCGCCGGGAACTGGTGAGTAACATCTCCCACGACCTGAGGATGCCCCTGGCAGCTTTGCAGGGTCATCTGGAGACCATCCTGTTAAAGCAAGAGAAGCTGACTGGCGATGAGATCCAGAGAATTGAACAGGCATTAAAGCATGCTGAGCGCCTGGGAAGGCTGATCTCGGAGCTCATGGAGCTGTCTACTCTGGATTCACCGAAGCTGAAGATGAAAATCGAGCCTTTCCAGCTTGCCGAGCTTGTCCAGGACATTGCTCAGGACCTGAAACCCACAGCTTCGGAGAAAAATATCAATTTAGCAGTATCTCAGGAGGAGGTACCTCTGGTCCGCGGCGACATCGGGCTGATCGAAAGAGCTGTCCAGAACCTGCTGGCCAACTCCATCAGTTATACACCGGAGGACGGCAGCGTATACGTTCAGATGAGCAGGACGGATACAGGGGTGTTGATGAGCGTGTCAGACGACGGCCCCGGGATAAGCCCCGAGGATCTTCTCCATATCTTCGAACGGTTTTACAGGGGCAAGGATGCCAGGGATAAGGAAAAGGGCGGTACCGGGCTGGGCCTTGCCATCGCCCGCCGTATTATTCAGCTCCACGGAGGCGATATCGATGTAAAAAGCGAGCAGAACAAAGGTTCAATTTTCACATTTTCTCTCCCGATCTGGAACTCTAATCAAGCTTAACGTTCAAAATTTAATGTCCATGGCCGTAGAGCCGGTCTTACGTCCTGTCATCTTTTTTCGTTACTCATTCCTTTTTCCTTAACTTTTGTCTGTCATCGTTGGTCATTGGCCGTTGCCTGCCCTGAGCATGTCGAAGGGGTCGCTGGTCTTATCTTTATACATTCTTTATCTTCTGTTTATCGATTTTCAAAACATCCCTGCTATCCTTTAATTGAGGTTATAAAAGACGTAACCGGCCGTTCCTGGAGTGGAACGGTGAAACCGAAAAAGGGAGCAAGTTATGAAAGACCAATTACAAGTTTTATGGAATGACAATACTGGTCAATGCTGCGACGGCATATCAAGGAGGAACTTTCTGGCCAGGGCGGGTATTCTCGCAGGCATTGCCTTCATCCCGGGAGTATCCTCGATCCTCAGTGCCGGCGCTGCCCATGCAGACACCGGCAAGATCAAGGTCTTTTCCGCTGCAAAGAAAGACTATGTGCACATAGACCGGGTTGTCCGAACTGAAGACGAGTGGAGGAAGATCCTGACTCCTGAGCAGTACCACGTGCTGAGGGAAGAGGGTACCGAAAGGCCCTATACCGGAGAGTTTTTGAAGAACAAGAAAAAAGGCATCTACCGGTGCGCCGCCTGCGGCAACGACCTGTTTTCCTCGGATACCAAGTACGATTCAAAGACAGGCTGGCCCAGCTTCTGGGAACCCATCGCACCGGAAAACGTCACTCTCAAGGAAGATTCCAGGTTCTTCATTCGCAGAACCGAAGTCCTGTGTGCCAGATGCGACTCACACCAGGGCCATGTGTTCGAAGACGGACCGAAACCCACCGGTCTGCGGTACTGCATAAACTCTGTATCCCTGAAGTTCGCATCCATTGATTTGCTGGGGGATATGCTGGGAAGGCCCGGTTCATCGGCTATGTAGAGCGCTGACACGTTCAAGGAGGAAAAAATGTTCACGAAAAAGAGGCTTTTAACCATCCTGTTTGCCATGATCATTTCTGTGGGGTTAGCGGCTGCCCGGACCGCTGTAGCGGCGGAAACTTTCTACAACGTCGATAAAATGGGTGTCGCCATCAAAGGATACGACCCGGTGGCTTACTTCAACATGTCCGGACCGACGAAGGGGAAATTGGGTTTTGATGCCAGGTACAAAGGTGCGAACTGGAAGTTTTCAAGCGCCGAGAACAGGGACAAGTTCCTAAAAAACCCTGGAAAGTACGCACCCCTATACGGTGGGTACTGTGCCTATGGTGTCGCGGTAGGAGCGCTTTACGACATCGACCCGAGGGCATGGACCGTGCACGAGGGGCAGCTCTACCTGAATAAGAGCCTGAGTGTCCGCAACTTGTGGAAAAAGGACATCCCCGGCTACATCGCCAAAGCCAACAGCAACTGGCCCGACCTCAGCGGTGACATGGGAATGATGGAGAGCCAGGATATGATGAAAGACGATAATATGATGGATGATCAGAAGATGATGGACGACCAAAAGATGATGGATAGCACAGGAGACATGAAGAAATCAGATGATATGATGAAATAATATCCATCCATTTTAAGTTAATGGGGTCAGTTCTCGTATTTCAATGTAAGTTAATGGGGTCAGTTCTCGTATTTCAATGTTTCACCTAGTATCTAGTGGAAAACAGATAAAACATTGAAATACGAGAACTGACCCCAAATCTACGCCAGAAATTTCCCTCAAAATTCTGCAAGATCATCAATTCTGTCCAAAGCGTTTTGAATATCAGCTGGCTGATTGTAAAAGTGGGGAGAAAACCTGACAAAATCCCTTCTCGATGAAACCATCACCTGAACCGCTTTGAGCTTTCCAGCCATCTGGGCCGGATCTTTCCCCGGAAACCGCGCAGCCAGGATGGAGGTCTGCTCTGCCTCATTACGAGGTGAGACAATTTCCACGTTGCGCTCCTCCAGACCTTCGATCAGCAAATTGACCAAATGTTTATTGTACGAGAAAATACGCTCCACTCCAACATCCACAATGTATTCTATTGAACGCGCTAAACCTATAGCACAGCCATAAGCCATGGTACTGTACTCAAAACGCTGTGCCGTTACCGGGAACTCAACTCGGTCCGCCTGAAGATCCCACATATCTTTGTGACTGCGAAATCCTACTAATCCAGGGTCTAACTGATTCTGTAAATGAGGAGCAAGATACATCACCGCCGCGCCGAATGGTCCGCAAAGCCACTTGTAGCCGCCGGTGACTAAGGCATCTACACCACATGCTGGTGCGTCTATCGGTATGGCACCAGCAGACTGAGTTGCGTCTACCACCAGGAGGGCGTCATGGTTATGCGCCACTTCAGCTAACCTTTGCAGATCGTAGCGCTGTCCTCCACTGTATTCAACATGCGAAATGCACACAACAGCAGTACGGTTATCAATTAATTGGATAACATCATCTGGATCAGCATAACTGTTTTGACCTTTGGCCAACCTGACTTCACAGTTCGTATGCCTTGCTACACGAAGCCAGGGATAAAGCGTGCTTGGAAATACTATATCCGTACTGACCACATTGGTCCCGGACCCGGGTGCGATCGCCCAGGCCAACGAACTGATTAGTTCTGTTGCGCTGGAGCCTACTGCAATGTCCTCGGGCAGGGCATTAAAGAGCAATGCGGCCGCGCTATGCAGGTCGCTGAATACGTTTGCTTCAGCAATTTCATCAAAGTTTATACTGCCATTTTCGGCAAGGTCTTTTTGCCATTCGATGATAGCCTTTTCAGTACCTCGGTACATCAAGGAGACATTAGCGGTATTCAAATATGTACATTTGGCGCTGGCAGGAAAATCTTTGGAGTCTACAATAGGTTCCATCTACTCTTCCTTTATTGACATACTCTCCCTCTTGTCAAGCGACTTGCCACGTCAGAGCTTAAGTGACGGCGGAAGCTTTAGCGAAGACTGATGTTGGGAGAAGACTGAGGAGAGGGCGAAATCAAGAGTTTTGAATGTGAGGTTGGACCGGCTGTCCTTAGGCTGGAGTCCGGTTTGAGTCCCAAGACCCATGACCCAGGTTAAGGGAAAACAACGTGGAACGTGGAACTTGGAACCTGGAACCCTCATAATACTGCTTCCTGCCCTATAGCGTTGATAATTTCGTCGAGCTTGGACAGGAACCGGGAGCGGCTTCTTTTATCCATTGGAGGCGGCCCGCCAGTGATCTCGCCTGCCTGGCGCAATTGATCCTTTAAGGCTCGCATGGCCAGGGCGTCGCCGATTCCCGCTTCTGTAAACTCTTTCCCTCTTGTTCCAAGGACTCTGGCGCCGGATTGGATACAGCGCGCTGCCAACGGGATATCGCCTGTGACAACAATGTCCCCGGACCCGGCATGATCCGCGATCCAGTCATCAACCGCGTCAAAATCACCGGGGACCACCTGGAGTGTCACCCGTTCGTTATGGGGTATTCTCATCCTGGCGTTGGCAACCACACAGACATCCACAGAGTAACGATCGGCTACTTTGTAGGTTTCTTCCTTGACGGGACAGGCATCAGCATCGATGTAGATCATTTCAATAATCTCCAGGGAATAAGGGGATCTGGCCTCACGTTCTTAATCTGATGTATATTTTAGCATCCGGCAGACCTCTTCTACAAAATCCCGCGCTGTTTCTACCGCTTCCCCTGCCTCCTTGAGCGATATAGCGCCCACCGTGTCGTACATGGATCGATTCCGCTTACGGCGCATTCGGTCCATGACGCTGATAGTACTTGCAAATTTCGGATCAAGCCCCGCTCTCAGGAACTTGATCACCGTAAGGTGGTGACCCTCCCCCCTTGACCGGTAACCTTTCTCGAACATGAACGCGCGGCCGGCCTGAAGCATAGCGTTGTATGCGATAGCGTAGGCCCATTCGTGAGCGGATTCCAGGATCTCCCCCGATGTGGCGAGGTCCCGCTGGGCGACCTTAAGCAAATCTTCTACCTGTTCGCTGGAGAAGCGTCCTGGTTCTATCAGTCCCTTGTCATGGAGTTCCGAGTAGCGAGTCATCCGTATTTCCTATAAGAAGTAGTCTTTTAGCACTAAAAACTCCATTAACAAAATCACCTTCCAGCCCAAGGCGGCTTTCGACTTCGTTCCTGGGATAGAGAGCGTAATTGATAGGACGACCCAGGTATTCCTCAACCTCCGCTATCAGGGGGGCGATGGTAGCCTCGTCGGTATCGCCCACAATCATCAAATCCAGGTCACTGGCAGCTGTTGCCCTTCCATCAGCGTAGGACCCAAAGATAAATGCAATTTCCACGCCCGGCACACGTCCAAGGACATCCCTGATGGCTGAGCCAGCCCCCGACACCTTGAGAAAAATATTCCTCAGGTCCTCAAGGATCGCAATGTCCTCGTTCAAGGAATAGTGTTTCTGGTTTCCGATGGCTTTGGATTGCAGGATGCCTCCCCTTTTAAGATTGGCCAGCTCCCGTGCTACGGTCCCTGCCGGCTCGTCCAGAGCGGTAGCAAGTCCGCGGACGTGGATAGTCTCGCCCGGATGGAAGAAAAAGTGAGAGAGAATCCTGATCCGGAGCCCGGAAGAGAACAGTATTTTAAGAATTAGTTGTGGTTTCATGATATGAAAAGCTGCAATGTATCAATATATGCAACGATTGTAGCTTATTATGCATCTATTGTAAACTATTTGATATCGAATGTCGGAAATGTTAGAGGGTCTGACCCCACACTCACACAGATGAATGGAATGAGTCATTCAGCAAACTTAAGTTGACCTCGTGCAAGCAGTTCCATCGGAAGCAAACTGTGGTAGATAAAACTGTTAACCGGCGTTTCTACTCCTGCCTCCTTACCAAGGCGCACCACAGCACCATTTTGAATCTCCAGTTCCGAAGGTCTTCCATTCATTATGTCTCGCTGCATCGAAACTGTCGCTTCCGGAGGCATTCTATCAATGAACTCCATCGTCTTATCTTTGACATTTTCAGGCAGGTCAATATTGCGTGCCCTGGCCACATCATAGATCTCGCATATCGCCTTCACTAACATCTGCCGTGTACCGGGCTGGCTGCGTACTGCCCCGACAGGAGCACGCGCCACCGCCCCTACACCACTAATAGCATTGATAAATATGAACTTCTGCCACATAGCAACATTAATGTCGGGGGGGATTTCTATAGTTAAACCAGAAGTTTTGTCAAAAGCCTGGCGCAATTTTTCAACGCGTTCACTGGGACTATTATCCAACTCACCAAATCTTATGAAGGGGTCTGCTCCAACGTGGGCAATATGACCAGGCGCAACAATGTAAGCAATAATCACACATAAACCACCCAACACGTGCTCTTTACCTAATCCAGCTGCTAATTGAGAAGGCGCTTCAACTCCATTTTGCAGTGAGATAACCAGAGTTTGTGGACCAACCATAGGACGCATGGCTTGTATTGCCTCTTCTATTTGCCATGCCTTGACACATACGAATACCACATCGACTAAACCAACTTGTGCAGGGTCATCAGTTGCTTCGACTGACTCCAGGACAAAATTACCTTCGATGCTATCTACCCGTAATCCATGGTCACGCATGGCCTGCAGGTGTTCCCCACGAGCAATAAAGACAACATCTTCCCCGGCTTGAGCTAGCCGCCCGCCAAAGTAACTGCCCACCGCCCCTGCGCCGAAGATCGCTATACGCACATAAGCCTCCTCATGCCGGCCCACGGCCGGTGTCCCTAGTCCCTTGTCCCGCGTCCCTGGTCCAAAGGTACGGAAACTAATACAATTTGACGTATGAAAATATAGTTAACCTATGTTAACTTTACATTTTGGTTACATGAAGGTCAGTTGCTAGTTGATAGCTTTAACAAATCACTAACATCCAACAACTATCAACTTTCCTCTTTCCTCCTGCCCCTTGCCTCCTGCCTGCTTTTAAACCCCACCCCTCACAGGCCAGACGTAAAAGGTGAGCCCTTTTGAGTCTCCGAAGGTGACTCCATAAAGGAAATTGACGGTCCAGGCTGAGTTGGTAATATTTGTATAAGTTGTGGATGTAAAATAAGTGAAAGATTGTACACCAACAAAGGGATGCCCGGAGGGAAGGGCCGGGCTGTAAAGTCTATAATCCACCAGGCTCATCAGCTCCTTTACGTTTGGCAACCTCCAGTCCCCGGCTGTCGATCCATCGGTCAGGCCACAAGAACCGTTTGCCAGGTTGTTGCTTTCCGCAAGGGCGTTGGTCCAGGTGTTTTGTCCGAAGCAGTTGGCGTTTTTCAGCCAGATCAGTCCCGTGAGATTATCCGTAATTGTTCCGTCAGCGTTGTCTGTTAACCTGGGTGAAGGCCATGCTACTCCCATTTGCAGTGCTCCGTCGTCTGTGCCAGCGTATGAGGTAATTTGTCCGGTCGCTGCAACAGGTGCCGGCCATGACGATCCGCCTCCAGTAGCGCTGCCCCCTCCTCCGCAGGAGTAGACAAAGAATATTCCGGTGATGAATCCAACAATTAATAATCCGATAGTCCCAAATCGCTTCATATTTCCCTCCTGCCGATATAAACAAGGTAACAACGCTTAAGCGTTGCCAAGTTTTTGTCCCAGCCGAAACGCCCTGTCAGAATAGTGCTCAGCTCCGCTACTTTCAAGATTACCGGCATAAAGATCTCCCACCGTTTTTCCGTTCAGGGAGTCTTTGACTACTTGCTTGATCAGAGGAGAAGCTTCATCGCAGAATTTCCTGTAAATTGGGGGAATGATACCGTTTGTCAGAATGGTGACAGATTTGCGCTTCTTATCCGACCTGGGTACCGGGCAATTGGTGAGGGTAAGAACTCTCCCCTCTGGCTTTGCAAAGGTCCAGCAAATTCTTTCCAGGAAGACCATCATTAACGAGGTCACATACCCCATATGTAGTGGTGAGCCGAAGATGAGGGTGTCGGATGCAAGGACATCTTCATAAATCTGGTCCATATCATCTCGGATAATACATTTGGAAAAAGGCTCCTCGGTCGCTCTGTCCCTGCATGTCAGGCAGTTCCTGCAGTATTCAATTTTATGATCGGCAAGAACGATCTTCTTCACATCGCAACCAGACACGGCTGACTGAAATCCATCGATCGTCCTGTCTACAAGTGTATCAGTGGACTTACCCTTCCGCGGGCTACCCATAACAGCCAGAAGATTCATGGCTTTCCTCCTGCCGGCTCACACCCAAGATCTAATATCTATCGTGCATTTGAGGTCTGACCCCAAATGCCAAATGACAATGCTCTAATTTCGGTTCATCTCCCAATTAGTTGGTGGTAAATTCATAATTAATGGGTTCCGATAAAAGCCCCTTTGGCTTCGCAACCCCCTTGAGCTTCGCTTCAGAGCCTTTTAACGGAACCCTGAATAGATAATTTACACCTGACCGGGGTTTTGGTGAATCACGAAGCGTAGCTAGCCCCACGCGCAGCCGAGTGATTACACCAAAAACCCGGCCAAATGAATAGAAATCTCACCAACCAATCGGGAGATGAACCCTAATTTCTAATGCTCTAATACTCTATCCCTATACGCCGGTACACCGACACGCCGTTACTTCGTTACGCATCAACAATACCTGGCCAGTTCGAACCGGCAGCCCCAGCAAGACGATCTCCCAGCTTTGCAACGATCCGTACAGACAGATTTTCAGTTTTCCTGAACCGTAATTCCAGCAGCTGTATTTTGAATATCTTTTTTTCAGTGATGGTTATCTCGCGCCACGGAACGAAAATCGGCGGGTGCCCGAAGCGGAATAGGAAAAACACAGAAAGGTAAAGCCCCCTGGCGTCTGCTCCGACATTCACACTTCCCCTATATCCCATCCCCCTTCGTGTTGTGATGGTCTGGAATCGCCATTTTTTTCCTGAAAAACCACCCATATCAGGGTAATGACCTGCCATCCTTGCCCAGCCGGTGAGCCTGGAAATAAGGAGGTTTACAAATATCCATAAGACAATAAAGAAGATCGCGAATTCGCTGGGACCAATGGAACGTAGTGAATACATGGGTACAACTTATCTGTTTTTCAGGTGAAAGGGAACAACCATTGAGTGTGCGTAGGGCGGGCAAGGCAGGCAGGAGGGGGAATGAGTAACGCGTGACGGGGTATCGGCGTTTAATCCCCTCCCCAAGCAGCCTGCATTGAGCCTGCCGAAGTGGAGAGGAACATAAGGGGAGGGGGCAATATTAGTCACTTCGTTTGTCACGCCTGCCACGCCAGAGGCGTGGTTGGACATTGGACGTTGGTCTTTGGACTCTGGCTATAAGCGTGGCCGATCCAGACCCAATTTTCAGTTCAGATTTCCCTATCTTGACAGAAACCAAATGTTTCGATATACCTGCATAGTGTTTCATTATTGAAACACTATGTATCATTTATGAAACACTGTTGTTGTTACTACTTTTCAATTAGGAACCAATCTGAGCAGCTAATGAGTGCATTATTTTGAAGTTTACAAACCCCCTTAATGACATATTTGGATCCCCATCTAACATTAAAGTTCTCCGTGTTCTGGCAAGAACTGAGATTGACCTCACTGGACGTCAGGTAGCACAGCTTGCGGAATTAGATCCAGCTACCTGCCAGAGAGCCCTGGACCGCCTGGCTGCACTGAATATGCTGACGACAAGAAGAGTTGTACGTGCCAAACTTTATAAACTGAGGTCTGGCAATATCATTAATGAGCGATTGCTGGAGCCATTGTTTGCAAACGAGGACACGCTACTGGAAGAACAGCTTCAAAACTTTGCGGGAAATATCGATGATATCGTAGAATCCATTATTCTGTTTGGCAGCGCTGCCAGGGGAGAAGAAGTGCATGGCAGCGATCTCGACCTCTGTGTGGTTGTTGCCGATACCGAAATCAGGGAAATTGCCGAAAAGGTAATTGCAGATCAGATCGGCTTTCTGACAGATGCAACTGGAATTACGCCCACTATCTTTACAATCACACAAAACGATTTTCAACAGCGGCTAAAGGAGGGTGATTCTCTACTAAAAGCAATTGTAAGAGATGGAAGAGTCGTGGTTGGCACGTCAATTGAATCTCTTGTAAGCAACCATGGCAAAAAAGAGGCCAACTACAAAAGTAAGTAATCAGGAATCAAAAAACTACTTTTCCAAGGCCAATGAATTTTTCGAGTGTTCGATTACTGCTCTTTCAACTAACAACTGGAATGTTGCAGGCTTGTTAGCAGTTCAGGCAGTAATTTCTGCTGCTGACTCACTCTCTGGTTTTTTAGCAGGGATAAGATCAACTTCGCAGGATCATGGCGACACAGCAACCTTGCTGAAATCAATCGCAACAGATACTTCAAAAGAATGGAGTGCCCAGGCAAACCGCTTTTCCCGGATTATTTCGAAGAAAAATCTGATTCAGTATGAGGGCAGAGAATTAAGTGAAAAAGAAGCTGTAGATCTTGTAGAGCAGGCTCGACGATTTATCAATTGGGTGCGGAAAAATATCCCCTAGCACAGCCAAAGTGTTTGGTTTTTACCACGGCTGGCAGTATCATCCTACTTCCTGTAATATTGACCCGAAATGGTTGATATAAATTGGCGGGGAGTGCAACCAGGCAGGACATTCAGAATATTTGTTTTTGCGTTAGCCACCGCAGGTTTGGTTCTTTCAACAATGCCTGCTGCCGCCGAACCTCTGCCATCCGGGCTCATGGAAGCTGCAAAGTCCTACTTTTTTTCCCTCCAGGCTTTAGAATCGGACATACGCAATTCAACCTCGGATAACCAGCAAGGTATCCAACCCGTAAGCACCTTCGATCGCGCAACCCACAGGTGTCACGAAGGTGCCGGCCAGGCTTACCGGGTATACGGAGAGCCAACGTACTTCAGTAAGGAACTGGATGGAACTTTCCTTCTCCGTGCCGGGTACAGCTTGTATTATCGGAAGGCAAACAGAGCCATTGACCTGTTCACCAAACCATGGAAGCAGGGAAGCGGTGGTGGTCTGGAAGTCCGATTTAAGCAGATTGTGGGTACCTGGTCCGCAGTTGGAAAGAGGGAGTTACTCACGGCAGGGGACGTAGCACCCCGTGAAAATGAAAAGAATGATTAGATTGGTAAATTGGGGTCTGACCCCTGCACCCGGACATTTAATTCTCCGATGGTTGAAATTGAGAGATTGAGTCCATCCTTGCATTGAGGTCTGGACCTGGGGTCGTATCTTAGGGTTTAAGATCCCGGTATAAATACCTTAAACCCTAAGATACGACCCCAAGGTTCTAAGGTTCTTTAAAGATTCTTTAATATCTAAATAAGGGAGGTAACATGTCTTATATTAAAACTATCGAACAGAAAGATGCTAAAGGCCTGCTAAAGGATATATATGATAATCTTTCTGGTAGCATTGGAATGATTCCAAATATTATTAAAGTACAGAGCCTTAGACCTGACTTGCTTGAACCATTAATTAGGTTCAATTTCGCTTTGATGGAGACTGAACATGGTCTGTCAAAAACCACAAAAGAATTGATTGCAGCCTATGTTTCTAAAATCAATTCTTGTGAATATTGAACTGACGCACATAGTGCCATGGTAATGGCGCAAGGTTTTAGCCAGGAAGATGTTAAAAATATACTTGATGATATTGAGAAGACTACTTTAATTGATGATAAAACTAAAGCCATCCTCAGATTTTCTGAAAAAGTAACTCGTCACGCCTATAAAGTGACGAAAGCGGATATTCAATCACTGAAAGATCTTGGATATACTGACGAAGATGTTTTAGAAGCGACTGAGGTAATCGCACTGTTCAATTTCCTGGACCGTATTGCTGACGCTCTTGGTGCACCTGTGGAAAACATGCAACAGGCGATGTCAAAGCAAGGATAATTTATTACCTAAGGGTCAAACGGGGTCGGGTCAAACGGGGTCAGGCCGTGAATTGTGGCGTATCCAAGATGATTTGTCAGAAATACCACAGGTCTGGACCTGGGGTCGTATCTTAGGGTTTAAGATCCCGGTATAAATACCTTAAACCCTAAGATACGACCCCAAGGTTCTTCGACCCCAAGGTTCTTACATAATCCGGCACGCGAGATTCCGACCCCATTGACCGATACTATTCTTTGGCTTTCTCCATGCTTTTAAGTATCACGTTGACGATCGGTGGATATGCCACCAGGGTCATCAAAATGATGATCCCTGCCAGAGCCAGGAATAGTGGCCTGTATTTAAAATCTTCTGGCAGGAGCAAAATCAACGCCACTGACAAGGCGCCTCTTGAGCCCGAGAACGTTAACAGCTTGGCGTCGTTTAAAGTAGCTTTCTCCTTATCTATCTTGAGCGCAGGTCTGAGAACAGCTACAGCGATCAATCTCGGCATTACTGCAATAGCCGTAGCCGCAGCTATCAACGTAATTGACACTTTATACTGGGATATAACACCGAAGAAGCTGGCGCCGATCAAAAAGAAAAGGATCGAGTTGGCGACATACTCCAGGTACCCCCAGACGTACTCCTGATCCTCCTCGGGCGGGTGGTAGCCTCCCTCTGGAAGGTATCCGTAGGCGAGCGCCGCCGCGAACACAGCAATAACACCGGAAAATCCCAGGACTTCAGCGAATAGAAAGGAGCTGTACGCAAGAGCGATTGTCATATTCATCCGCAGTGTGTAGCCGTGGCCATGCCAGACCTTCAAAAGCAGTCTGGATCCGCGCCCGAGAAGGAAACCAAGGGCAAGGGCGCCCACGATATCGATTAAGAAATCGCTTCCAACCTCGAGGGCCGAAAAAAGCTCAGGCTCAAAAGCGAGAACGCTGAAGATGCCGAACAAAGCCACCACGAAGCCGTCGTTCAGGATGGACTCTCCCTCGATGAGAAGCTTGCGGTGTTCGTCTATGGACGTATTCCCTTTTAGAACAGCGCTGATCGCGAGTGGATCAGTAGCGGAGATGATCGCCCCGAAGAGCATGGACACTGCCAGTCCGGCTCCGGTCACAGCCATGAATATGAGCCCACCGATGACCATGGATATTAATATCCCCACCGTTGCAAGGATTGTGGATGCCGTAAGGATACGCCGGAAGTGATACAGGCACATGGTGTGCGTAGAGGCGAAAATAAGCAGAGGAACGAAAAGGAAAAGAACGATCTCGGGTTTTAATTCCAGTTCCGGTAGAGGCAGTAACTTGATGTGACTGATAAAACTGTAGACAAGTCCAACGAGTACAGTCCAGATTATGCCGGGAAGCAGCTTTTGCTTTGAAGAGTAGTACGAAAGCGCGTTAAGCGCTATAAGACCCACCACACCGGCTATTAGAATAGCTTCAATATTGAGCGCTGAATCATGCATAGATTACCTTTAAATATTTCTGCTCCATATGGTTTATGGTGGCTGGTCTTCAGGAAGTGTGCAGAACGGGCATGTTTTGCTCATGTGGGTAGTTTAGGTTATTGAAAGAGCAAACAAAAGGCAAGATACGACCCCAAAGTCCACCCAAGTATCCCTCAAAAGAAATGTTGAAAAGAGACCATTGGGGTCGCTGGGGGCCCGCCGTTCAGGATGGGCTGCTTCGCGAGAACCCAAAGGCGCGAGTTGCGAAGAGGGCCCCCAGGTTCATGCCAGAGGCCGCTTGCACCACTTCATCAGGCACATTACCGCAGAAGAAGAAGGGGCCGGGATCAGCGATGGCCAGCAACCTGGGAAAGAATTTTGCCGCCGTTTCAGCAAGATGCGCCCCCAGTGCGGCACCATCCTGGAATACCTCCTGGATGATCAAAGCGTCAGACCCCTGAACTTCGTAGCAGTTCATCCATGGTACACCCGGCTCGTTCGCCTCCGTCTCCCGGGCAACGGATTCATATATGGTCTTGAGTTCGTCCATCTTTCCCGGTTTGGCGGTCCACTTGTAGGTCACACTGATCATCTGACTATTCATGGTTTCAGTCCTCTCTGATTCCGATCCCCCATCCCTGGTTAATCGGCTGTTTAAGCAGTTTGGTTCATTGTTTATTTAACAATTGTAGCCGATATTTAATTACGTTGGATAGCGAAGGGTCGGGTCATGGGAGTTAAAGTGCTCTGACCCCATTCGGACCTCTGCCGAACATGGGTTGAAGACGGGCTAAAATTCACGCTCCGACCCCAATAACGCCTTTCATCTTTGCTATACTTATACAGAAGCCACCCTTAAATTAATTGTAATTCAGTGCAGTTTTTACTGCCAACTGAAAAGGAAATGACGATGAGAAAACTTGCTTTAACGACAATGATTGCATCCGTAGCGTTTGCGTTCCTTTCAACCAATGTTTTGGCCCAAGATGCGTATGACAACAAGTTTGCGGCGATGCCTGTGGTTGCCCAGGGCCCCGCTATCAACCAGGAGCCGGGTTACATTGTTGACGAATTGGGCGATGGCCTGTTTCTGGTCAACGATGGTGTGTATCAGATGATGTTCCTTACCACTGGTGAAGGCGTCATTGCTGTTGACGCGCCGCCCAACACCGGCGCGAAAATCCTGGCCGCAATATCCAGCGTGACGGATGAGCCGATCACCCACGTAATTTACAGTCATACGCATAAAGACCACATCGGCGCAGCTAGTATTTATCCAAAGAACGCGGTGGTTATTGCACATAAAGACACGGCTGCGTATCTGGCTGCGAAGAATGACCCGGATAGACCGGTTCCCACCAAAACATTCACCGACAGTATGAAGCTTGAAGTTGGCAACCAAACACTAAAGCTTGATTATCATGGGCTTAATCACAGTCCTGGCAATATCTCCATTTATGCGCCAAAACAAAAAGTGCTCATGATGATAGATATTGTCTTCCCGGGCTGGACTCCGTTCCCCGATCTTGCCCTTGCCGAGTCAGTCGATGGGTTTATAAAAGCCCATGATGTGATCCTGAGCTACGAGTTTGATTACTACATCGGTGGTCACTTGACCCGGCACGGAACACGCGCGGATGTCGAAACACAGAAAGAATATTTCAGCGATATTGTGAAAGCTGCCGGGAATGCCAACGCAGCCATGGATCCCGGCGCTGCTTTTGCACAGGCGGCCGAACGCGGTGGTCAGGGTAATCCCTGGGCGTTTATTAAGATCCTGTTTGACAATGTTGCCCGCCAATGTGCCGACGAAGTCGAAAAAAAATGGGCGAGCCGCCTCGGTGGCGTTGACATTTTCACCTTCGACCACTGCTGGAAAGTCTCCGAGCATCAGCGCATCGATTAGAACCATTTGAGGTCGATTGAGGTCTTAGGGGATCAGTGCTTGGTTTGTACAGATCCGATTTTGGGGTCAGACCCCAGGTTTCTTCCATCTCGATACAACCCCTAGTCCTGATCACCGGCGTTAACCAGGAGTTCCTCGAAGCGATGGCGCCACCTGGGGGGGAGTGAAGGCACTCGTAAAACCCGACGAATCCTTTCCTCATTATCGCGATCGAAGTAATAGAGGTGAGCGAACTCCCGAACTGTTACTCGTTCCGGCCCGACTTGTATCCTCTCTACAGGATCACCGGCACCGACCTCCCCCTCTTCCAGAACCCGGAAGTAGAATCCCAGCCGGCCGCTGATCAGAAACTGCCTGGAAAAACCCGGTAACCCCATCTTCATCTCCAATTTGAAGCAGGGCGTCCTGGGCTGGGTCACCTCGAGCAGGGCACTGCCGATCCGGAAGACATCGCCGATGTGGATCTGATCATCCGGCATGCCCTCCACAGTGAGGTTTTCACCGAAATGTCCATTGGCGAGTTCATCCCGTCCCAGCTCCTGTTGCCAATAGCGATAACTATCAAGATCGTAGACATTGACAGCCATGTAAACACCGCCATGTACCGAGAGATCGCCTTGGCCGTCGCCGTCCAGGTTCAGTTTATGCACCATCACTCTGCCGGTCACCGGCTTCTTGTAGATCCCTGTGCTCACCATGCGCCCTTCGTACTTCACGGTTTTAGGAGTAGAAACGTTGACTGAGACAACCTTCATTGCTTTCCCTCCACAATTTTTCAAGATGCATGATCAGGCTGGTTGTTCATTGGTACGGTGACAAAGTTGGCGCCTTTTGCCTTCTACTCATGGTTCAAGGACGATCTGGGGCTTGCGATCACCTGAAATGTAACGGACCACATCTGTAGTATCGATTATCAACGAGAGAGTATCGATAACGATCACAGAAAGGATCCAATATCTGAAGATACCGTCCTGGGGAAACTGATCGAGCCTGGACCACAGCCAGAAGATCAGTGGAATCCAGGGAAGATGACCTATTCCCAGCAGTCGTACAAATCCTTTTGACCCGAAGATAGCGATCTGAATCGCTGCACCGGCCATCGCAGCCAGGATCACCATCCGGCCTTCCAGGCTTTTAATAAACACGATTGGTCCCACCATGTTCACTGTCATCAAAAGAGCAAGCCAAAACAACAAGGGTTTTGGAAATTTCAGCATTGTCCTGAAGAAATCAACCATCGCTTTCATTGGAAAGTACCCTCTGTGGTTTTGGATTCCAGGAAGCATGGGACTCTATTCTTGATTGTAGCAATTCTTACCGACATGAATAGGGGTCAGACCTCACATTCTTACTTTTTCTATAGTTTGACAGTTAATTGCTAAAAAGTGAGAATGTGAGGTCTGACCCCATACATGGAAAGTGAGTCTATCAATGAAACCAGGTAAGTTTCGCTTGGCAAACAACAATCTTGCGATTTTATTCCTGCTCCTGCTCGTTGTACCCATAATGACCGTCGCATGTGGAGGTGGCAGTTCATCACCACCCGTTCTCACCGGTCTGTCTGTCAGCCAGGACATCCCCTTCGAGGGTGCCATGTCTTGGGAGGCGTTCACCATTGGTGCCGACACCTATCTTGCCGCAGCTAACTACTACAACGGATCGAGTTATAACATCGACTCGAAGATCTACTGGTGGAACGGGTCCGCCTTCGCAGCCACCCAGACAATCCCCACCAACGGCGCCTACGATTGGGAGCACTTCACCATTGGCACAGACTCCTATCTGGCAGTGGCCAACAACTACAATGGATCGAGCTATACCATCGACTCGAAGATCTACTGGTGGAATGGGGCTGCCTTCGCCGAAACCCAGACTATAACTACCAGCGGAGCCTCCGATTGGGAGCACTTTAACATCGGCGCGGACCACTTTCTGGCCGTAGCCAACGGTGATAACGGTTCATCTACTAATATCAACTCAGAGATATACAAATGGAATGGGTCGTCAGCATTTAGCTCTTTCCAGTCCATACTCACCAACGGAGCTTCCGATTGGGAACACTTTACAATAGGCTCTGATCACTACCTGGCTGTGGCTAACCATTACAACGGCTCGTCTTACAACATTGACTCAAAAATCTATTTATGGGGCGGATCCTCTTTTACAGAAACCCAGACTATACCCACTAACGGGGCCATGGATTGGGAACACTTTACAATAGGTACCAACACCTACCTGGTCGTGGCCAACAATTACAATGGATCAAGTTACTCCATCTGGAGTTGCCCCGTTTATGTGGACAGGTTAGCACTTGGGTTTTCCAATAATAGATTATATCTCCTTTCGTAGTCCACAGGGGACAGATTTCCGAGGCTGGAATGCCGGCGGCGGGGATTGTAGAAGGCCTCTATGAAGTCGAAGATCGCCATACGTGCTTCGGAGTGAGTACGGAATGTGTTTTGGTCAAGGAGTTCAGTCTCCAAGGTGGCAAAGAAGCTCTCACACATGGCATTGTCGTAGCAGTCGCCTACAGATCCCATGGAAGGGCGAATACCTGCCTTTGTGCAGCGTTTTCCAAAAGCAAGGGAAGTATACTGTGATCCATGGTCGGAATGATGAATGACATTCTCCGGTCTTCGTTGCCAAAGAGCCATTTCGAGCGCATCAAGGACAAGCTGGGTTTTCAGGTTACTGGCCATCGCCCACCCAATAATCTTGCGGTTGAAGGCATCGAGAACAACAGCCAGGTAAAGAAAGCCGGCCCAGGTTGGCACGTAGGTGATGTCCGCGACCCACAGTTCATTCGGGGCAGATGCAGCGAAGTCTCTATCGACAAGGTCGGGCACCGGACGGGCATCCTTGTTGCGGAGCGTAGTGCGAGTCCCTTTGCGACGGCTTACGCCAGCCAAGCCCGCTGCTTTCATAAGCCTTGCGACCCTCTTACGGCCCACATGGATACCCTCTTCGGCCAGATCAGTGTGGATGCGGGGGGATCCGTATGTATATCGAGATAGCTTATGGTATTCCCTGATCTTCTCTGTCAAGACAGCATTCTCCCTCGCGCGAAGAGATGGCTCACGGCTTATCCACGCATAGTAGCCACTGGTGGAGACATCCAGCATACGGCACATCATGGCAACAGGGAACACGGCCCGATTCTCTCTTACGAACTCGAAGACTTCGGTGGCACCGAGTCGGTCTCCCGAGCAAACCAGGCTGCGGCTTTTTTTAGGATCTCCCGCTCAACACGCAACTGGCGGTTCTCTCGGCGAAGATTAAGCAGTTCCTCGCGATCAGATGACGTTAGACCGTCCTGTCGACGACCCTCGTCCCGATCTGCCTGGGCTACCCAATTACGGATTGTCTGGGCGGAAGGCTCAAACTCCCGGGCCAGCTTTTCAGGACTGCTACCAGCTCGAACCATTTCTACCATCTGGTTACGAAACTCTTGTGCATACGGTGGCCTGGATCTTGGCATCGTGAATTCCTCCTCCAAAAAGGATAAAGTGTCCACGAAACCGGGTCAACTCCAATCAACTCGAAGATCTATAAGTGGAATGGGGCTTCCTTTACCGAGGATCAGACCATCGCCACCTCCGGTGTATACGACTGGGCGTTCTTCACCGTGGGGGAAGACTCCTACCTGGCGGCGGCTAACTCCGAAATCGTTTCCGGCACTAACGTGAATTCAAATATCTACAAATGGAACGGGACCAGCTTCGTGTACTTTACTGGCATAACCACCGCCGGCAGCACCGACTGGGAACCGTTCACTATCGATGGTAACCACTACCTGGCCCTGGCCAACAAGCCTAACGAAGATTCCACGATATATTTGGGTGATGTGAATTGAGTTCTGACCCCAGCTTCATGCAAGTTAACCTATGTTAACCTTTCACTTTCAAAAAGTCATTGCGAGGAATCACGCCTAAGGTGTGATGACGAAGCGATCTTATGAATCGTTGATAATTTGACTGAAACCCAAGCCCAAGCTTTTCTCCGTGCTACTCTGTCCTTCGACGCACTTATGTTTGCTCAGGACCGTGAGCCTGTCGAACGGTGACCTCTGTGGTGAAAAATCCTAGGACCTGGGACTCCACCCGGAGGCTGGCCTGACTTCAGGATTCTGACTTCTGAATTCTAATTCAACCCACCAACTGCAGCAGGGTAGCCATGCCCATGCCACCGCCGACGCATAGTGCAGCCAGGCCGTATTGCTCATCCCGTCTTCTCATTTCATGGATGAGACTGACCACGATCCTGAGCCCCGTGCATCCGATGGGGTGACCCAGCCCGATTCCGGACCCGTTGACATTGATCCTCTCCCTGTCCAGCCCCAGGCCCTTCTCGCACGCCAGGTATTGGGCGGCGAACGCCTCGTTGATCTCGAAAAGTCCTATATCCTCAAGACTCAATCCCGCCCTGGCCATCACCTTTTCCGTAGCAGGCACCGGACCATAGCCCATGATCTCCGGCTCAACGCCGGCGCTGGACTGATTAACAATGCTGGCCATGGGCTTGATCCCCATCTCGTCAGCTTTAGAGCGTCTCATCACAACAGCGGCACACGCCCCATCGTTCAGTCCAGACGAGTTTCCGGCTGTCACAGTCCCTCCTTCGACGAAGATCGGCTTGAGCCTGGATAGATCCTCCATCTTCATGCCGAAGCGGGTGTGCTCGTCGGTATCCACCACGGTGTCGCCCTTGCGGCCCTTGATGGTTACCGGCACGATCTCCTCTGCAAATCGTCCCGAAGTCGTCGCAGCCTCGGCATTATGATTGCTCCTCAAGGCTATTTCGTCCTGCTCCTCGCGGGTGATGGAGTGGATCTCGGCCAGATTCTCCGCCGTCTGGCCCATAATCATGCGAGTACCCACCAGGCTGCTCCCGGAGTGGAGGATCTCCCACACCGAGTCCACCATAGCACCGTCCTGCAGACGCTGACCCCAGCGGGCAGTGGGCAATATGTAGGGCCCGTTGCTCATCGATTCCGTCCCGACCACCAGAACGGTGTCGGCGTCGCCCGCAAGGATCTGGGCCCGGGCGCTGGTCAGGGCCTGCATGGAGGAGGAGCACTGTTTCTGTACCGTGTAGGCCGGGACCTCCACTGGTATCCCGATGGACAGGGCCGCGTTCCGGGCGGTGTTGGCCTCATCGGGACACTGGATGCAGTCGCCCGCAATGACCTCATCGACGTCCGCCCCATCGATACCGGCCCTCTTCAATGCCTCCGTCATAGCGATACCCGCTAACTCGTAAGCTCGCAGGTCCTTTAACCCCCCTCCGAACGCGCCAATAGGGGTGCGGCATGCGCTGACGATAACGACTTCCTGTGTATCATGGCTCATTGGATCTCTCCCATGGACTTTAAGGTCCTGTCTGTTAATTTTTCAGTTCTTCTAAATCCTCAAAATATGCAAGGCTCTCCGGGTTCGCCAATGCGTCCTTGTTACTCACTTCCTCTCCGTGGATGATCCTGGTGACCGCGATCTCCACCTTCTTGCCGGACAGAGTGCGTGGGATATCCGGAACCTGAATGATCCTGGCCGGTACGTGCCGTGGTGTCGTATTGCTGCGGATCTGTTGCCTGATCTTGGCCATGAGACCCTCATCCAGGACCAGACTGTCCCGCAGAACGACGAACAGTATGATGCGGACATCGTCCTCCCACGCCTGGCCCACCACGACAGAATCCATGACTTCATCCATATTTTCCACCTGACGGTCAATCTCGGATGTGCCGATGCGCACCCCACCTGGGTTCAGCGTGGCGTCAGAACGGCCGTACATGACGACGCCCCCGTTATCGGTGATCTCGATATAATCACCATGGAGCCACACTCCGGGGAAGCTGGCAAAATAGGCATCATGGTATTTGCTACCGTCAGGGTCGTTCCAGAAATTAATGGGCATCGAAGGGAAGGGTTCACTGCACACAAGTTCCGCTTTTTCCCCCGTGACGGCCTCCCCGGACTCATTCCAGGCCTCGACTTTCATGCCCAATCCTCTTTTCTGAATCTCCCCCGGATACACGGGATCGATGGGGGACCCCAACATGAAGCAGCTGACGATATCGGTGCCGCCTGCGATGGAGGCCAGCTGAATATCAAGTTTAACATGCTCGTAAACCCAGTGGAAACTTTCAACCGACAGGGGCGAACCGGTGGACAGGATAGCCCGCAGATCCGGGAGGTCAAACTGTAAACCTGGACGCAGACCGGATTTCTCAATCGTGGAGATGTACTTTGCGCTGGTACCGAAAACAGTGATCTTAAGGTCCTGGGCCATCTTCCAGAGAACTGACTCGTTGGGGTAAGTGGGGCTACCGTCGTAAAGCACAATCGCACTTCCGGCGCAAAGGGAGCTGACCAGCCAGTTCCACATCATCCAGCCGCAGGTGGTGAAATAGAAGATGGTGTCCTCGTCAGTCAGGTCCGTGTGAAGGATGAGTTCCTTGGCATGCTGGAGGAGGGTTCCTCCGGCGCCGTGGACGATGCATTTGGGTACACCGGTGGTGCCCGAGGAGTACATAATGTACAGAGGATGATCGAAGGGAAGCTGGACGAAGTCGATCTCCGTGGCGTCGCTTTCCAGGGCGTCGCTCCAGAGGATAGGATTGGTCATAGCGCTCAGATCGGGCGAGTCACTCACAAAAGGCACAACTACCACTTTTTCAATAGAGTCGATCTCGCTTTCCACGCGGGTCACTCGCTCAATGGTGTCTATTTTCTTGCCGTTGTAAAAATAACCGTCACAGGCGACCAGAACCTTGGGTCTGATCTGTCCGAACCGGTCCATGACCCCCTTGAAACCAAAGTCGGGACTGCAGGAGGACCAGACCGCCCCCAGGCTCGCCGCTGCCAGCATTGAGACTACAGCCTCGATGCGATTGGGCATAAAGCCTGCCACCCTGTCACCCTTTTTGACACCTGACTCCTTAAAGAACCGTGCCGCGGCGGCCACGGCTGTGTAGAGCCCAGCGTAGGTCATCTTCTCCACGACCTCGCCGCCTTCCCTGACAAATATCAGGGCGGTCTTTTCGTCCCGTCTCGAAAGGAGATTCTCGGCGAAATTGAGCCGGGCACCCTCAAACCATTTGGCTCCCGGCATGACCGGGTGCTCGAGAACAGACACGTACGGAACAGAGGCCTTTATCCCAGTGTACTCCCAGACAGATTCCCAGAAGTCGGGGATGTGGGTGATGGACCAGGCGTAAAGGTCATCGTACCCGGCCAGGTCTTTACCGAACCTGTCACTCACAAACCGGGTGTATCCGGTCAGGTTGGCACCAGCCACACGTTCACGTGATGGGATCCAGAGAGGCCGGGTCATGTGGTGTCCTCCAAATGGATGAAGCAACCGGGGCGGACCCGGTCTAGTTAACCTATGTTAACTTAGTAATTATTGTAAAAGCAACTCCAAGGGTGAATAACGGATCAGGGTCAGGTCGTGATTTGGGGTATTTCTGACAAGATGTATCGGATAGGCCATAATTCATGACCTGACCCCACTTTTTTGCGTAAGGAATCATCGGGCGAGAAAGGGGGCCTTGCCGCTTACACTGTAGATATGCTTGCCGATGCGCCGGACGCGGGCCATCTCCTCTTCGTCGAGAGGCCCGGCGGCAAGGGCCTTGAGATTGTCCTCCATCTGCGCCGCGTTGGCCGGGCCCGTGACACAGACGTCCACGTCAGGATGGGAGAGAACGAATCGGTAGCAGTCAACTGGAGCCAGCGGATGCTCGCCTTCCGGCATGAGCTTGGGCTTTAAGAGCTTCTTCCAGCAGGTGGCGGTGAATGCAACAATGCCCGGACGGTTTTCCTGCGGCAGGTGCCCAAAGATGTCCTGTTCAGCCCCTGTGTGCACCGCATTGTAGCGAATCTGGAAGAAGTCCACCGGCGCCTTTACCTCACCGCGAGCAATCTTGCCGAAAAGGGGCCTGTCGTGACCTGACATGCCCACGAAGCGCACCTTGCCACTGTCCCTGAGCTGATGCACGTTGTCGATGAGTTCCTGGTCTGGAGGCTTGTTCACATCTTGCAGGACCACGAGATCGGCCTGTTCGACCATGAGCTTTTTGAGCCAGCGCTCCACCATGCCCTGGAGGGAGAAAAGATTCTTCTTAACCGGCCAGACCAGCACGATACGCAGCTCGTCGCGGTGCCTGGGTGCGAGGTTGTGAATGGCCCGCACCATGTTGCCCCGCTTGAGAAAGGACAGGTAGAAGTAGTTGACGCCATACTCATGAAACGCTTTCTCGATGGCAGCAGTGGGTACGCCGTAGCCCGACGCCAACCCGATCCGGCTCACCATCAGTCCTGTTCTGCCGAAGGGAACTCGCTCCGTTAAGTCCATTTACGTCCTCTTTTTAGTCAAACCTGTAGGGAATTAAGGGGTCAGGTCCCATATCCCTGGATTTTATATTATCTAACCTTCACCTTGACGAGTGGCCAGTCACCTGTGCCGTCGAATTTGGCCGGATCCTTCTCCACCTGAACGTTCCCCATTATGTCGGTGGCACGGGCATTGATCGTATAGGTCCCCTTATTTGCAAATTTCAGCTCCCCTTCCCAGAAGACCCAGACATTATCGGCATCGCTGTCCTTGACGATCTTCGCTTCGGACCAGGTTTTGCCTCCGTCGGCGGTGAGTTCAACCCTGGTGATCCTCTTTCCACCGAAGGCAGCGCCTCCTATCTTCACCGATTCTCCCACCTTGAACCTGGCGTTTTTATCCGGGAAATAGATCACACTGTCCACTTGCATGGGCGGTGAGCAGTCCCAGCCCCTGTCTTCCCAGTAATCTTTCATGGGCCTGCCGATAACTTCGATCCTTGTCACCCACGCCGGCTGTTTCACACCATAGAAGCCCGGGTTGAGGATCCGCAGTGGAAAACCATGCAGACGGGGAATAGGGACCCCGTTCATGTACAGGGCAGCCATGACACGATTGTCCCGGATCTGCTCAATGGTGTGAGAGGCATAGTATCCATCGGCAGCCTCATAGCGCACACCCGTTACACCATCCTTCAGACCAAGGGAAACAAGAAAATCGTAGAGCAAAAAGCCCTTCCAGACAGCCGTTGAAAGCAGCGGACCACCCCTGGAGTTTCCAATACACTCTACTGTGAGGGGGATCTCAACACCGGGAAAGGCCCGCAGTTTCTCCAGGGTAAACTTTCCGGGCTTGTCGATAAGCCCCGTGATCTCCAGACTGTATTCGGCTTCCTTTATGTCCGGGAGTTTCCCAATGCGGGTGACGTAGTAATCCTCGTTACTGGTGATGAAATCGGGAAACCCGTCACCGGCAAAAGCGGTAAGCGGCAAAAAGGCAGAAACCAGAACAACTGCGACTATTTTTGCAAAGTTCACCTAACACCTCCATGCAAACAATCACAGTATTTTAGCATAGCAAAGGGTATCAAGTAACTTTAAGCTGGTGATATTGGGTTCCCTCCCCTAAAAGCGGAACTTCAGGCCGCCCGCTAGCGTATTGGCACCGCCATTCTCAGCTACGAGACCATAGCCTGTGGAGCGGTGGTGCAGGCGGAGAACCATGGTCCAATCTGTATCAGGTGGACCGAGAGCGAATTCGAGAAACCAATAGACAAGAAACTGCTGGCTTGAATTGTTGAGCATTAGCTCCACTTCGGGTACTTCTGCTGCCCAGGAAGGCCCAAGCCCAAACGCAATGCTTGTGGCAACCGTTCTATTCCAGGAGAATTTGTGCCAGCGTCCGACCACCGGAAGGTTGAGCTCGAAGTGCTCCTGATCTCCGTAATATTTAGCAATCTGTCCTTCGATCTCCAGAGTGAGAGCTCCATCGTAAAGATGTGCCATTGTCCATGCCAACGCCCCTACCACGATATAGGCATCAACGAAATTGACATTCAAAGATAGGGCTTCCATGAACCGCTCCTGTGTAACACGGCCGCCATAGACAGTAAGGGCGTAGTCTTCGGCCTGAACTGAATCTGCCATGCCTGTGAGCAGACAAATTCCGAGTGTAGTCCTTGCTATCCGGAGCGTCAGGGGTGTCAGAGTATGCATTATGAAGAACAGAATGGGCAGGTTGTTGTCATATTATTAATCTATATATTAGATATGTTGATAAGGCTTTAAGATTCCACTTTTTATTTTAAGGCTGAGCCGTATTTTATTAGCGAAGTCACGCCAACGGCGTGATTAAAAGGCAAGCCTGCCGGGTCGTAGTTCGAAGAACGAAGACTAGATACGACCCCGAGAAGATTAATATCACTTAACTTTATCGAACAGTAATCCCATGAAACCAACCATGCCGACGAGACCTTTCACATCTCCATTATCGTCACGGGTAAAAGCGATCTGTATCTCGCCGAAAGCATTTGAGCTCACGTGAAAAATGTCCCCTGTGTCATGGAAGACTTCACCTTTTTCCCCGTCGGAGTCCAGAATGTAGATCTTCCCGTCTTTCTTCACAAGAGTGATCTTTTCCGGCCAATTCTCACACGAGTACTCTCCCGGATACTGATCGATGGACTCCGGGTCCAGCCTGCTTTCTACGGGTGGTGCAGCCGTCGGCAGGACTGCGGGCACAATATACTTTCCCAATATCCATTGACCGTTAAAAACTCCGTCTGATACGGGGTGCTTGCTGTTAAAAACCGCAACCAGGTCAAGGCCGGGTATTACGAAAATATACTGACCCCCCAACCCCGACGCGAAAAATGTCTCAATAGTCTGGTTGTTGAACTTCCTTTCCCCGGTGTGCCACTGATATCCGTAGCCGGGGGCAAGTGTATAACCTACCCCAACCTGATGAATGTGCTGTCGCGTGGACTCTTCGACCCATTCCTCCGAGACGATCCGCCTGTTCTTCCATTTCCCCTTCTTCACCATCATATAACCTATCTTGGCCATATCACGGGGTCTCGTCAGGAACCCCCCGCCCGTGTCGACGGTCCCGTTGGGAAAGATCCTCCACTCATAGTCCGTTATATCGAGTGGGCCGAAAAGATATTTTCGGGAGAATTCCTCCACGCTCATACCAGATTTCTTCCTGATCACCTCCCCCAGGATAATGGAGATCCCTGTGCTGTACTTAAACAGGCTGCCGGGGAGGTCGACCAGGTCCTTGTCCAGGGTATACCTGATCGGATCATAACTTTTGTATAGACCGGAATCGTCATTGTCAGGATCGGTCAGCGGCAGTCCTGAGGTATACGTCAGCCAGTTCAGCCCGGAGGTCATCGTAAGCACGTCCTCAAGTGTGATGTCATATTTTCCATCGACCCACTTTGTTCCCCTGTACTCGGGGAAAAGCTCGTGTATTTTCAGGTCCAATCCTGGAATCATCTTTCTGTCAATAGCGATACCGGTTAGAATCGACGAGATGCTTTTCGTCGCTGAAGCCCAAACATGTCCCCGGTTGCGGGTGTATCCATCAAAGTATTCCTCCAGGATGAGTTTCCCGTTTTTAACGATCAGCACGCTGTGAATGTCCTCGTATTTCCCTTTGAGGATATCCTGAATCATCTCACCGACCTTCTCCGAATCAACCCCCTC